>ODAI013732306.1_pt1 | contig 12897 bp, 11 predicted proteins | sample 1539321 | NCBI WGS metagenome assembly ODAI01 (sample SAMN02144231, study PRJEB22623) | gut metagenome | biome: sheep rumen | host: Ovis aries | place: New Zealand | reverse complement strand
GCGCATCGCCGTTGCCGGGCAGGTCGTCCCAAAGAACACGCCAGTCTATGTCAAGTCGGACACGCAGGACGGACTCTTCGCCTTCGGTCGCAACACGGCCAACGCAACGCCAGTTGCCGTCCCTTCCGGAAACCTCTTGAAAGGCAGCGCCACGGCGGCGATTACCGGCTTTGAGCCCTACAGCATCCTAACGCTTGGTCGTGAGCAGAAGACTCGCGAGGTGGGTTTTTGGCAGTATTCGGGCACGTCGAGCGCCAAAAACCGCTGTTACCTTGAAGCATCCATCCTCGAGGGGACAAACGGGGCCAAGGGCGCCGTGTTTAGCTTCGACGACGAAGAAAACCTGGTAACGAGCATTGACGAAACTTCGCTCAAGGCTAATGACCAAAGGTTCAATGACAGTTGGTACACGCTTGACGGAAGAAAGATTGTAAACGGTACATTGCCAAAAGGCATCTACATCCATAACGGCAGAAAGGAGGTTGTACGATGAATTCATCTTGTTATTGCAATGAAAAGGCCGTATACATATCCCCTCGCATGGAGATGTTTGCCCTTTTTTCTGATGCTCTGATGCAGATGGGGTCGACCCAAACCAACGAGCAAATGGGAAAAGAGTTTACATTTGACAACGAATGGGGCCAGTGTGAAGAGAACTGGTATGACTTGACGAAGACTGAGGAATATAAAATGTTTACTGACCTTTTGGAAGAGTAAAACCTCCATGTTAAACGACGCCCGCTGATAATCAAAAAGACGATCGCTAAGAGAAAATGCCTGTGACTGACAAACACAGGCATTTTTTTTGTTTGAAATAAATTTTCCTTCCGATGTGCACATGAGGTAATGTGTGACAGCGTTTAGAAACTCTATTATAAGATGTAGTCGAGTTTTTTCGGGTTGTTTTTACTTCTTCAATAAAAAACAAACTTTTGTGTCAGTTTTTCGCTTTTTTTATTTATTTTTGCCAAATATTGGTTCTCTTGGACCTAAAATATTTCCTAAACAATAATTAAAAAGCAAAACATATGAAACCGACTCCAATTAAAAAAGAAATTATCGATGCTGCCATCCGCAACTATGGCATTCAAGACTTTTCCATGGCGACTATTCGTGAAGTCAAACAGATTGCGGCCGATGCTGAGCAGCAGTCCGGCGTGGAATTCATCAAGATGGAAATGGGCATTCCTGGCTTGGCGGCCGCAAAAGTGGGTGTAAATGCGCAGATCAAAGCGCTTCAAGACGGTATAGCTTGTCTGTACCCGGATATCCAGGGCTATGTGGAGTTGAAGAAGCAGGCTTCGCGCTTTGTCAAGGCTTTTATCAATGTCGACATCAATGCCGAAGGCTGCATTCCCGTCTGCGGCAGCATGCAGGGTGGTTTTGCTTCGTTTCTTACTTGTACACAAGCCGACAACAAGCGGAACAAGGTGTTGTTTATTGATCCAGGTTTCCCGTTGCAGAAAATGCAATTGAAAGTACAGGGCATGCCGTTTGAGACGTTTGATGTGTATAATTTCCGCGGCGTGAAATTGCGTGAGAAGCTGGAAAGCTACCTTGAACAAGGCGATTTCTGCGCTATTGTTTATTCCAATCCGAACAATCCCACATGGATATGTTTTACGGAGGAGGAATTGCAGATTATCGGTGAATTGTCGAGGAAATACGATGTTATCATCATCGAAGACCTGGCATATTTCGCCATGGACTTCCGCAAGGACCTTAGCCAGCCGTTTGCACCGCCATATCAGCCGTCGGTGGCACATTATACGGACAACTACATCCTGCTTATCAGTGGCTCGAAAGCGTTTAGTTATGCCGGTGAGCGCATTGCAGTGACATGTATTTCCGACAAACTCTTCCACCGCCATTACGCCGACTTGGCGGCGCGCTATGAAGGTTTGCCCTTCGGTCTGGTCTTCTCCACCCGTATGCTCTATGCATTGTCTTCCGGAACCAGCCACAGTGCACAATATGCTATGGCAGAAATGTTTCGGGCGGCATGCGACGGAGAATACAATTTCCGGCAAGAAGTTATTGTTTACGGTGAACGCGCCCATAGGCTGAAAGCTATTTTCAAGAAATATGGTTTTGTCATTGTTTACGACAAAGACAATGACGAGGATATTGCCGACGGATTTTATTTCACCATAGGCTATCCAGGCATGACTAGTGGCGAGCTGGCGCGTGAATTGATGTATTACGGCGTGTCTGCGATAAACCTCGGGACGACGGGAAGCGAGCAGCACGGTCTGCGCATCTGTACTTCGTTCATCAACGACAACCAGTACGATTTGCTGGATGAGCGCATGGCAATTTTTGCAGAAAATAATCCACGATAACATAAAAACGTTGTTTTTAGTTATGTTTTTTGACTAAAAACACGGCTAATATATCGGAAGAACAGGTTGGAAATACTCCAATCTGTTCTTTGTATTTAAAAAACTTCAGTTTGTCGATAAAAGATATGTATAGTGCAAAAAACGACAAAAAATAATTTATTTTAATTTTTTTTTTGTATTTTTGTAAAATTAAGGTTTTAAAAAAGTTGTATTTAAAAATAAAAATTATCATTAGAAGGTTATGAAACTGCAAAAAAAACAGCTATTATCTGTGCTAATGTTTGTTGCTCCTATAAGTCTGTGGGCGCAGGTTTTCAGCCTCGTCAACCAGACGCTGTCGAACCCGACCAACGAGCCGAAAGAGGTGTTTCCCGTCCCCTCGGAACGGCAAATGAAATGGCAAGAGACGGAATTCTACGCCTTCTTCCATTACGGAATGAACACCTACACGGGTAAAGAGTGGGGATTCGGCAACGAAAACGTGAACACGTTTGCGCCGACGCGCAAACCCGACCCCGAACAGTGGTTGCGCCTGTGTAAAAAGGCGGGAATGAAGGGCGGCATCGCTGTGGTGAAGCACCACGACGGTTTCTGCCTGTGGCCAACGCAAACAACCAGCCACCACTGCCAAAATTCGTCGAACAAATTTGCGAAAGAGACGAACATTCCACGCGACTTCGCCGCAGCAGCCAAGAAATTGGGCATGAAATACGGCTTCTATGTGTCGCCGTGGGATCGAAACAGCGCTTATTACGGCACCGACAAGTATGTCACCGACGTGTTCCTTCGCCAATGCTTCGAACTTTCGCAGTATGGCACCGACCAATTTGAAATGTGGTTCGACGGTGCCCGCGGCGGCGACGGCCATTATGGCGGCGAGGAACCTAAAATTCGCGACATCGACGCCAGTTATTACTACGACATTCCCAACCTGCGCGACAGCGTTCACCGCGTCTGCCCCGACATCATTCTCTGGGGTATCGGCGGCGAGGCTCGTTGGTGCGGCACCGAGTCGGGCTATACGAACGAGACGACTTGGTCGATGGGTATGGGTCTGAGCGGTAGCGAAACCGAGTGGCAGTGGCATCCGAGCGAGAGCGACGCCAAAGCCACCAGCCACGGATGGTTCTGGCACGACGGCGAATCGACCAAAGACAGCGAGACACTCTTCAAGATGTATCTCGAAACCGTCGGTCGCAACGCCACGCTCATCCTCAACTTCCCGCCCGACAAGTCGGGTCGCCTCACCAACAACGACAGCATCCAACTCTGTCAGTTGGGCGACAAGCTGCGCAAGCGTTTCGGCACCGACCTCGCCAGAACCGCGACGGTGACCACCTCTCAGACGCGCTCGGGCGGCTACTACGATGCCAACAAACTCATCGACGACGACAAGAACACCTATTGGGCAACGGAAGACGGACAGAAAACCGCCACCATCACCCTGACTTGGGACACGCCGCAGACCGTGCGCTACGTCACCCTGCAAGAATTCATCCGCAAGGGACAGCGCATCAAAGGCTTTACGATTGAAACGACTGAAGACGGCTCGACTTGGACGCGTCGCGCATCGAACATCCAGACGACCACCGTCGGCTACAAGCGAATCATTCCTCTCAATGGCAATACGGGAAACAGCTACGGAAGCGGCTACAAAGTTCGTGGCGTCCGCGTGAAAATCACCGACAGCCGCGCTTGTCCGCTGCTGCATACACTGAGCGTCTTCTAACCCTTTAAAACCGACAAAGCAATGAAAAAGATACTTTCCATCGTATTTTTCTCGGTCAGTGCAGTGCTCACGGCACAGGCACAGGTGGCCGAAGTGACGTTCGAAACGGACGACTACGCTTCCATCGGCGTGTATGACTCGTGGGAAAATTCCCCGTTCCGCAAAGGTTTGTTGGAAGGCAATGTGGCCGTGATCGACAATCCGCATACGGAAGTGAATAAAATTATGGGCGTTGCCCCGAATCCGACTGCGAAAGTGCTCGCCGTGCAGCGTTCGCGCTACGGTTCGAACCAGTTCGGTGCCCGCATCGACCTGAAAAAGCCCTTCTCGCTGAAACCCACGACGCAGTATGTCCACGTGCTGGTGCATCGCCCCGTTGAAGGTCGTGTGATGCTGATGGGTCTTGGCAAGCACCGCGAAAAAGAGTGGGCTGGCCAGAGCCAGGAAGTCGAACAATTCTGGTCGATTAGCACCACCACCGTGAAGCCCGACCAGTGGACCGACGCCGTGTTCCCCATCAAGGGCGTGAGCGGTGTGGATATCTACAGCCTTGTGCTCGTGCCCGAGTGTGAATCGACCCACGACCGCGCAGAAGACTTCATCGCCTACATCGACCAAATCATCGTGAACACGTCGAGCGCTCCGCTGATACGCTACGACGACTATCCGTGTAATTTTGATAAGGCCACGACGACTGCCACGCGCACGGATCGCGGCCTCCTTAGTGTCGGCCTGCAAGATGTGAAAACGCTGTCGATTACGAATTCTCCGTCGAAATCCGACCCGATTTACCGCAATCGGATGGACGAGGTGTTTAATGTCAAAGCAGGACAAAATGTTAAGCCGGTGGTTGGCTATAAAGGCTCTTCCATGTGTGCTTACCTTTATGTTGACTATGGCAACGATGGTAAATTCTCATATGCAATCAATGACGACTATACGATTGCGGCAGGTAGTGACCTGACGACTTATTCGGCTTACCAAAAGCACAATAGTGAGGGTACGGCATTGCCTAATAATAATACGTTGAATATGCCGGCTTTCAAAATCCCCACCAATACGCCGAAGGGTTTCTATCGCATGCGTTTTAAAATAGATTGGAATGAGTTGGATCCAGGAGGGAACATGGCCTCGGATAATACCATTATGCAAAACGGCGGTGGCATCGTCGATGTGCGTTTGAATGTGCATGAGGACAATGTGAGTGTGATGGAAGACAACCGAAATGGCGAGATTCTCAACGCCGACGGCACTTCGCTCGTCACCAAGACGCCTTTTGGACAAGCTTTCACCATCAAACTCAACCCCGAAAATGGCTTTACATACAACGGCGTACGCATCCGCCACGGCTACAACCTCACGGGCGACAGCCTCGTGTATGGCAATGTTCAGTATGTTGATGAATTGATCTCCTCTGAAAACTTCGATGAAAACGACTGCTATACAATTCCTGCAGCATGGGTCGATGGCGACATCCTACTTGAGGGGTTGTTCGTGGAAAAGGTTTCGCACCCAGATTATCCAATTAATTATGATAAGGAAACGGCTGAACTCACACGCACTGACCGTCGCCTGAACGGTGTGACGATGAACGGTGTGACTTATACGCTGCCCGCGGGTAAAGAACTCTATCGTGAGGACATGTCGATGACTTTTTTCGCAAAGGCAAATGAAAATGTCAGCGTGGAATACAGTTACACAGGCGGATGGATGAACGGCTACGTCTATATTGACAAGGGGCAAGACGGCAATTTCGATGTCGGCAACGTGACCAACGGTGTCATCGGCAACAACAGCGACGTGATGACCTTCTCCTTTTGGAGCGGCGACAACACCAACGGACAGTCGGGTTACAACAGCAAGGGCGTCAACCTCACTGGCAATGCCCGCAACGTGCTCAATCCGCCGACCTTTACGATGCCGCAGTTGGCAGACGGTTTCTATCGCATCCGTTTCAAAGTCGATTGGAACGAAATCGACCCAGGTGGCAATACTACCGACAAAAACAACATCATCCACAACGGTGGCGGAATTGTTGATGCCCGCTTGTGTATTTACAGTAATTCAACGGTGAATCTTATATTGGAAAACAGTTTTTATGGTACGTTGACCACCCCGCATGGCGGTGTGCTGCCCAAAACGTTACCTTTCAATGAACCATTGACCCTTCATGTGACATCGCCTGCGGGCTACCGCATAGATTCACTTTATGTCATACATGGAAATTTGAGTTCAGAGCATATTTTAGTGCATGGGGTTCCACAGTGTCTGACAACGGTTTATGGTGCTGATGATTTCATCTTTAATGAACTGACCCTGCCGCCTGAAATCATTGATGGCGATGTACGGCTAGTCCCTGTGTTTGTCCCAGATGCGCCGACGAAAAACTTTACACGCCCCGTTCAGATGAATGATGCAAAGATTGTCTACGACTTGCAGGGAAGACCTGTTGCAAACCTTAATGACAATCCCTCTTTGAAATTGGCAAAGGGAATATACATCATTAATGGGAAAAAAGTTGTAAAATAGTAGAATGCTTGTTAAGACCACTAGTCGAGGCGGTCATATCCTGCCTTGACTAGTGGTCTTGTTGTTAAATTTTTAATGTGTAAGCTTCGGATTTCTGCCAATAGGTTTTCATGAATAGGCTTTCAGGGTTTGCCGGTTTTCCTGTGTGTTCTTATTACAACAGCCTTTGAGTTAAGTGCATTCGCTTATCAGTTTGTTTTTTTAAATAAAATCATTGACATTCTTGTTCAAAAATAGCTCTTAATGGCGTTGTCTTCCCTTTTTTCAGTAGTAGTCAAGGTCACATCATGCGAGCCATAATAAGAAAATACGATTTAGTTTTGACCTGAAAAAACGAACCATAGTGAATTTAAGTGATGAGGAGTAAACCTGACACTTATTTTGTTGGATAGGAGTAAAATTTGCCATGTTTTATTGTAAAAAAAGAAAAAGGAAGAGGATGAAAATCTATTTTTTCGTTAAAAATGCAGATTTTCACTAAAAAAAATGCTGAAAATTTTGTGGATTCCTGAAAAAGCATTACCTTTGCATCCGCAAAAAGAAATATATCGCGGAGTGGAGCAGTTGGTAGCTCGCCAGGCTCATAACCTGGAGGTCGCATGTTCGAGTCGTGTCTCCGCAACTATTTGAAAAGTCTGATGGGAATCAGACTTTTTTTATTGAAAACACTCCCGAACTCGGTGAACAGTTCATCAGGAATAATCCGTTGAAAATCAGACTTTTTTGTTGAAAACAGCCGGATTATTTTCCCATGTTTAAAAATCGGAATGCCACTTGTGTCATTTTTTTAGAAGAATTTCTGTTTTTTATATCTTTGCAACTAGGATAAAGAACGATTGTATCTTCATAAGGTATTCTCTCTTCTAACGAAATTTATGTATTTTTCGATGCAGGCGGGTCTTGTTTTTGAAAAGACTTTGTCAGACGAGCATTCAATTTCGTCACCATCACGCAGGACCAAATCGAAGGTTGGTATGACGAGCTGGTCGAAAGAACAGGTGAGGCGGTGGTGAAAATTGTGGAACATGGTAATGCGAATAGTACCGCGCCTTGGGGAATGTGGCAAGAGACGACGACAGGCAATTGGGCCTGACCATTTACGACAAAATCCCGTTTCTGGTAAACTTGGCGTGAGAGTTAGTACAACTTATAATGCATTTAACCGTCAAAACGGCTATGGCCAGCGTGTTTTTGCATTAAGCCTTCTGCTGCTGGTGCAAAAAATGACGTAGTGAGTCTTTCTGCTCCCGACGGATATGTGATTGAAAATTACACCATAGGCGGCTATTTTGGCAAAGGAACTGAGACTTGCAGTTTGATTGCTGAAAATGGCACTTGTTTCTTGAAAATTATGGGCAGGAGAAGGGGTTTTAGAACTGTTCCAGTATCTCGATACGCTTGTTGACATCTGGATGCGTACTGAACATGCTGGAAATGAAGTTGGTCAATCCTCCCTTGAGGTTTGAAGGGTGTATGATGAAAAGCTGTGCAATGTCTTCACGCCCGGTGTTCCCCAGTCCTGGATTGTCTGATATTTTGCGTAGTGCCGATGCCAGTGCTAGCGGATTCCCACAGAGTTCGGCTCCCCCCGCATCTGCCATGTATTCACGTCTGCGTGAGATGGAGAAACGTGTGAGCAGGGTGAAAAAATAGGCGATGGCACTGCAAATGATGCCGATGACTAAGATGAGGATGATGGAAAGCCCTGTGCCTCGTCCGTCGCGGCTGTTGCTGTGGTATCTTCCAAAGACCATAACGTTGTTCATCATGCGCATGACCATGGTCATAATGGTTGAGATGATGCCCACGAAGATGATGCTGGTGATCAGCAGGCGGGTGTCTCGGTTGCGGATGTGCGTGAGCTCATGCCCGATGACACCAGCCAGCTCGTCGTGGTTGAGGCGGTTGATGATGCCTGTCGTCAGTGTTACGGTATAGCTGTTTTTGTCAATTCCGCTGGCAAAAGCGTTGAGTTGCGGATCGTCGATGATGTTGATCTTGGGCATGTCCATGTTGCAAGTCATGCAGAGATTTTCCACCATGTTGTAGATTTGTGGATTCTCCTTGCGTTCCAAGGGCCTTGCACCAGTGGCGTTTCTAATCATTGCGGTGTTGGAAAAATAGGCGATGGCGAACCATGCTGCCACAACTGCGACAACCCATGGTACAGAGGTGATGAAATAGTAGTTGACCACGGCAACATCAAGTTCGTTGACGATATTGCCGTATTCGTCGTAATATCCATTGCCGAAATAATTGAGTAATGCGAGAAAAATCCATATCATGCCTAAAATGATGACAGGAAACATGAGCAACAACAATATGCTTCTTATATTGTTGTTGCGTATTTGCGTTTGCATTCCAACGTATTGCATGGCTTAGAACTTTATCTCGGGTGCCTTGTCGAGCTGCTGTCTTTCCTCGGTCGATACTTCAAACATGGGCTCTTTTTGGAACCCAAACATGTTGGCAAAAATGTTTGAGGGGAATGTTTGAACGGCATTGTTGAGCTCGCGTGTGGCAGAGTTGAAGAATCGGCGCACGGCGGCCAATTTGTTTTCAAGGTCTGCGATTTCGTTTTGCAATTGCAGGAAATTTTGGTTGGCTTTGAGGTCGGGGTATGCTTCTACAGCTACTTTCAGGCCTGACAATGCGCTGGAGAGTGCATTTTCTGCTTGTATCTTGTCGTTGATGGTCGTAGCTCCCATGGCCGCGGTGCGTGCTTGGGTGACCTTGAGCAGCACTTCTTTTTCATGATCTGCGTAGCCTTTGACGCTGGCAACGAGTTGTTGTACGAGATCGTGGCGTTGTTTTAGTTGTACGTCGATGTTTGCGAATGCGTTTTCGCGGTTGTTTCTTAGTCTTACGAGGTTGTTGTAGATTGAGATGCCCCATGCGATGAGTATGAACACAATGGCGGCGATGATGAGTATTGCTGTCATAACTTTGTAATTTTTAATTGGAATTTACCTTATTATTTGCGCAAATATAGCAAAAAGTTCAGAATTCTGGCACATTTTGTCAGGCTTTTTTGTCTTATTGGCTCTTTCATCGTGTTTTTGGCTCCTTTTTCCCCTTTTTGTCGCCTGTTTATTGCAAGTGGCGGGGAATGGCGGTGCCGAGAGCCGGCTTTATCGTTCTTCATGATAGCCGGCAACCTGCAAGTCGTTTACAAAAGCAGCATCTAATTTAAATTTAAAGAAAATCTGGCCGCACCTTTTGTAGTGCGGCCAGAGGTTATTCGGCTGAAAAGCTATTTCATGGCTTGCATGACTTTGCGATAGTATCGCTGAGTGCCTTTAACACTATAATTACAACCTCCATTCCATAGCCTGATGCCTTTTTCGATGTCATTGTCAGGGTTGTATCTGGACTGGATGATCAGGAACATTTCCTTTGATTTCTCGACGCTGAAGCGGTCGGACAATTTGAATCTTTTTTTACTTTTTCGCTGTTCAAGAATCCTGTTGCAGTCAGCAACGAGTATCGGTGTGATTTGCATTGCTCCGATCTGGTTGCCGTTTTTGGCATTGTGCTTGCCGTTACTTTCTACTTGGATGATGGCTTCCATGATGGGTTCCCAGTCCTCTACAGTAAATTCCGTTTTTTCTTCTTCACCGGCATGTGCCGATAACATGATTGTCATTAAAATTGTTAAACATACAAATTTCTTTTTTCTCATACTTTAGTGTTTTTGACACCTGAATTCAGTCAGAAGGCTGTACTCGCGACAAAGGTCTCTGGACGCAGCAGGAACCTAAGCCTGGGTGTCAGTTAGCAATTGTCTTCGCGACAGTTACCGGAAGCAAGGAAACTTGTTGCCCCGGCTTTTGTCCTCGAACACGTTTTCGGGGTGCAAAGGTAGGATTTTTAGGTAAAACGACCAAGGTTTTTATGTTTTTTTAAGTATTTAAAGTGTTGTAAATCAAAGGTTTGTGCCTTTGTCTTCGTTTTTTTATGCTTCTTGAAACAGCCGTTTCCGTCAGGCTTTCAAGCGTTTTTTCTGTTTTTTTGTTTCGTTCTCACAAAAAAATATTTGCGCGATTGAATTTTTTCATTTTTTTCTTTTTATCTTTGTAACCTTGCTTATAAAATATCATACAGTAAATTATATCATTTATGGAAAATAATAATGCAGCGCTTCTTGCCCTGTGCGAGGCAAAAGCGAAAGAATGGTTGTCGCCGGCTTTTGATGAGGAGACGCGCAAAAGTGTTCAACAAATGCTTGATAGCCAAGACAAGTCGGAGTTGATTGACGCTTTCTACAAAGACCTGGAGTTTGGAACCGGCGGCCTGCGTGGCATCATGGGCGCGGGTACCAACCGCATGAATATTTATATCGTTGGCATGGCGACGCAAGGATTTGCCAACTATATTTTGAAAGCATTTCCGGGGCGCCGGTGTTCGGTTGTGGTTTGCCACGATTGTCGCAACAACGGCAGGATGTATGCTGAAACTGTTGCCAATATTTTCTCGGCAAACGGCATCAAGGCCTATCTCTTCGAGAGCCTTCGTCCAACGCCGGAAGTCTCCTTTGCCATCCGCCATTTAGGCTGCCAGGCAGGTGTCAACGTTACTGCGAGCCACAACCCCAGAGAATATAACGGCTACAAGGCCTATTGGGAAGATGGCGCGCAGGTGCTCGCACCGCACGACAAGGGGATCATCGATGAGGTGAACAAGGTGAAGGTCAATGACGTGAAGTTTGAGGGCAATTCCGATTTGATAGAAATCATCGGCGGGGAGATGGACTGGGACTATTTGATGGCAGTCAAGGAAGCCATGGTGGACCAGGAGGTCATCCTTCGGCAAAAAGACCTGAACATCGTCTATTCACCCATGCACGGCACAGGGCGTGTCATCGTGCCGATGGCGTTGCGCTCCTGGGGGTTCCAGAACATCCATGTCGTTCCCGAACAAATGGTGATTGACGGCAATTTCCCAACCGTAGTGTCGCCGAATCCGGAGAATGCAGAAGCGATGACTTTGGGCATGAAGCTGGGCACGCGGCTCGATGCCGACTTGGTCATCGCATCCGACCCCGACGCAGACCGCCTGGCCATCGTTTGCCGCAATGCCAGGGGGGAGTGGGAAATCATCAATGGCAACCAGACTTGCATGATGTTTTCGTGGTACATCATCACCAACAAGAAGAAGTTGGGGCAGCTCAAAGGCAATGAATTCCTCGTGAAAACCATCGTCACGACAGAAGTCATCACTGAAATTGCCAAGAAACAGGGCGTTCAGCTGCGCGACTGCTACACAGGATTCAAGTGGATTGCCAATGAAATCAGGATCTCTGAGGGCAAGGAGAAATATATCGGCGGAGGCGAAGAGAGCTTCGGATTTTTGCCCTACGACAAGGTGCGCGACAAAGACTCACCAGCCTCGATTTGCTTGATTTGCGAGATAGCGGCATGGGCGAAGGACAATGGCATGACACTTTACGACTTGCTCATGGACATTTACATGCAGTATGGATTCTCCAACGAGCACACCATCAATGTGGTGAAGCCCGGCAAGAGCGGAGCGGATGAAATCAAGCAAATGATGACCGACTATCGCAACCATCCGCCTAAAGACTTGGGTGGCAGCCGGATTGTTTTATCGAAAGATTTCCAAAAATTGGAACAAACCGACGAACAGGGCAATGTGACGAGGCTCGAAATGCCCGCGACGAGCAATGTGCTGCAATGGTTTTGCGAGGACGGAACGAAAGTCAGCGTACGTCCGTCGGGCACGGAGCCCAAAATCAAGTTTTATCTCGAAATCAAGGATAAAATGGAGAATGCTGAAAGCTATGAACGTTGCATGAGTGAGAGTTTGGCGAAAATAGAAGCCATTAAAAAGAGCTTGGGACTTTGAGCTGCTGAGAAAAAGGCATCGAAAGAGCAGGCGGCAACGGGAGGGCACAGAAAAAGTCCTTTCAGCCTATTCTTAAACATTTAGAGCCTGCACATGGCCATATCATCAAAAGGGCTGATGCTACGAGCGAGTGTCAGCCCAAATTCCATCAAATAGGAAACGTCTTGGCCGGTGGCAATGAGCCGTTTTTTGTGCCTGTTTTGCCAGACAGCAATCAAAGAAAAAGCGGTAGGCGGAGACGGGCATACACGAATACCGCCGGCAGACATTATTTTTGGCATTTGTAAGTTGCTTAAAGTCAATGGATTGAAAATCCATGAAATTGTCCTATAAGACTGTTTTTTCTGTCCTATAAGACTGTTTTTCCTGTCCTATAAGACTGTTTTTCCTGTCCTATAAGACTGTTTTTCCTGTCCTATAAGACTGTTTTTC
>ODAI013336908.1_pt1 | contig 12898 bp, 10 predicted proteins | sample 1539321 | NCBI WGS metagenome assembly ODAI01 (sample SAMN02144231, study PRJEB22623) | gut metagenome | biome: sheep rumen | host: Ovis aries | place: New Zealand | reverse complement strand
CTTTTCACGCATCGCCGCAGCCCTCAGTGGATCGGCTATCTCGTTGGTCGTGTCCAGAACGCCTTCCTTGAACTGCTGTATGGGAACTATGACAGCCTGTATAGGTGCCACTGCGGGAGGCAGCACAAGACCGTTGTTGTCGCCGTGGGTCATGATAATGGCGCCTATGAGCCTTGTGGTAACGCCCCAGGAAGTCTGGTGGGGGTATACCTTCTTGTTCTCCTTGTCGGTGTACATTATCTCGAATGCCTTTGCAAAGCCGTCTCCGAAATAGTGGGAGGTACCGGCCTGCAAAGCCTTGCCGTCGTGCATGAGTGCTTCTATGCAGTAGGTGATCTCCGCACCGGCAAACTTGTCGCTGTCGGACTTTCTGCCCTTTACAACAGGCATGGCAAGGTACTTCTCGCAAAAATCTGTGTACACATCCAGCATACGCCTTGTCTCTTCCATCGCTTCCTCGGCAGTGGCATGGATGGTGTGACCCTCCTGCCACAGAAATTCTCTGGAGCGCAGGAAAGGACGGGTAGTCTTTTCCCAGCGAACAACGCTCACCCACTGGTTATAGAGCTTGGGAAGATCCCTGTAGGAGTGGACTATATTTGCATAATGCTCGCAGAAAAGCGTCTCAGATGTAGGGCGAACGCAAAGCCTTTCCTCCAGCTTTTCGTTTCCTCCGTGAGTGACCCACGCCACCTCGGGTGCAAAGCCTTCTATATGATCCTTTTCTTTCTGCAAAAGGGATTCGGGAATGAACATGGGCATACAAACATTTTCGTGCCCGGTTTCCTTGAACATACCGTCCAGTATGTGCTGTATGTTCTCCCAGATAGCATAGCCGTAGGGTCTGATGACCATACAGCCCTTAACACTGGTGTACTCCACCAGTTCAGCCTTTTTGCATATGTCGGTGTACCACTTGGCAAAATCCTCATCCATAGAGGTTATGCTTTCGACCATTTTTTCCTTTGCCATCGCCTTTAACTCCTTTTTTCTTCCCTTTTATCCTCATTATCGGTCTTTTCACCGGGCATACGCCCTTCATAGATGTCATAAAGACCGTCATTTTCCGGCTTTTTGTCCGGACGCAGCAGCTTGTCCACAAAGGCGGCTATCTTCTGGATATTTGCCGTAACGATGTAGATAAGAGCCATTGCCAGAACAGCGGGCAGCACTGCCGCCACCAACTGTACAACACCTGTGTTTATCATATCATCAGACCGTATGCTTCAAATCAATACTGCTGAAAATGCAGCAGCAAGCTATCGACGTAGCTGCGCCTAAAGCCGATCCAATAATGAGAGGATGATCATTCGTTCCCATTATCAGGCTCGCAGTCATCATTGCTGCGAAGAACGGTTTCCATATATTATTGATGATAAGATCGCGTTCCTTTTTTTCCATCTTGATATTATCTTATCGCTCCTTTTTCCCGCCCTTGAAAGCGTTTTGGATATTCACTATCCCCGATACCAGACAGCCGATGCAAAATAATACAGTGACGGGCTTTGGCACGGGAATATCCATTATACCTGCAACAAGAAACCATATCCCGCATATTATCGTGCATATACCGCTGATCAGAACCGGTATCTTTACTGCCGTTTTCATATCGTACCTCCGTTTTGATGTGTCTTCATTTAATGTCACCTTCCATACTTTTCACATATGCATACATAAATGCCGGAACGGTCAGCAGATCAAGCACCATCAGAATGATAATTACAGCATCAGGAAGTTCAATATCCATGATATTGGTAATGGAGAACACAGCTACCGAGATATAGAGAACACACTGAGCAGCTAAATTCATATACTTTGCCTTCTTATTCACCTTATTCATCAGCTTGCACCCCCGGCGCCGCCGGCAATGCTTTTTTTGGAGCTGCGAACTTGTCGCCTTTTTCCACCGGATGTTTTCAGGCACAAAAGTAACAGCGACAGCAAGAATATGACCGCATACGGTAAATATGGCTGCGGTCATCAGATGACGTCCGGGAAGTTTTTGTGTGAGTGACGCAAGTCTGATCGAAAACGGGAAAGAGATAAAAAGCATATACGCAATGAACTGTATTGCTGCAACAAACGGTACCCTACAATATTATCACAAAAAAGAGGAATTGTCAAGTATCAGAACATGAACTTGTTGCGGTCATGTCCATATTCCCGATGAACCGGCATAGCAGATCCCGCTGCCGGCCGGGGAAAGGAAAAATGACCTCAGCATGATCCGTGACAGCACAGGGCTGATTTTTCCGATATGTTTATGTTGACAATTCCTTTTAAATATGGTAAAATAATATGAGGTGTGCATCCCAGCCCGCAGCGGGCAGGCCGGTGCACAAAGGAAGGAGAGGAATGAAATGGCTATACATCCCGAATGGATCACAGGAGGCCCCATATACCACATCTACCCCCTGGGCTTTTGCGGCTGTGAACGAAGGAGGAGCGATCTCCCCGCAGATCACCGCCCCCACAGGATAACAAAGGTGCTGGAGTGGATCTCCCACATCAAGAATATGCACGTTACGGCTGTGTATTTCGGCCCCGTGTTTGAATCTGCCGCTCACGGCTATGACACCACAGATTACAAGCTCATAGATGCAAGACTGGGAACCAATGAGGATTTTGCGAAGGTCTGCAAAGCCCTTCACAACAACGGGATAAGGGTGATCCTTGACGGAGTTTTCAACCATGTGGGCAGAGAGCACTTTGCCTTCAGAGACGTGTGTGAGAACCGGGAAAGGAGCCGCTACTGCGGATGGTTCTGCAGCCTTGATTTCGGAGGGAACACAGGCTACAACGACGGCTTCCGTTACGAAGGCTGGAACAACTGCTACGACCTTGTAAAGCTCAATCTCCAAAACCCGGAGGTAAATGAGTATCTGCTTTCCGCAGTAAAGTTCTGGATCGACGAATGGGATATAGACGGCATACGCTTTGATGCGGCAGACTGCCTCACGGAGGATTTTATAAAGAGCGTCCATTCCTTTGCTCGGAGCTTAAAGCCCGACATATGGCTCATGGGAGAGATCATACACGGTCAGTACAACCGCTGGGCAAACCCCGATATGTTCGACTGTGTCACCAACTACCAGTGCTACAAGGGCATCTATTCCTCCCACAACGACCGCAACTACTTCGAGATAGCCCATTCCATAGAATACCAGACGGGGCAGTACGGCGATATCTATATGTACAATTTCCTTGACAACCACGATGTCGCAAGGCTTGCCTCCGTACTTACGGACTACGGCAGGATCTATTGCTGCTACACCTTCCTGTATACCATGTACGGCATACCCTCGGTGTATTACGGCAGTGAATACGGGATAAAGGGCGAAAAGGGACGGGGATCCGATGCGGATCTGGCAATAAGGCCATGCCTTGAGCTTGATGATATCCCCGGACGGGATGACAGGCTGTATGAGCACATCTGCTCCCTGGGCGCCATAAGAGCGGAGCTCCCCGCCCTCCGCACAGGCAGATACTTCAAGCTGGAGCTCAAGAACCAGACCTTCCTTTTCAAGCGTGAGGGAGAAGGTCAGACGGTGTACATCGCACTCAACATTTCTGACGGCGACTACACCTTCAACTTTGACACCCCATACAAGCGCATTGCGGACAGGCTCTCAGGCAGGAGCTTCGATGTACACAACGGCAGGGCGAGCGTCACCGTCGGCAAGGATCGTTCCATGATACTTGTAGACGCTGCCACCACTGTCCATGAAACTGTTCACACCGAAGAGACAGCTGTTCCCGACACCTCAAAGAACGAAGCGATATCCGCAGCGCCGGCACCCGCAGGGGAAAGTGCTCCCGAAAAGCCTGCACAGAGCCCCAAGGCTGCGGAGCCTCCCAAGTCCCCCCAGAGGGTATCCTACGGCATCCCTGACGGCAGGATGCTTGTCATAGGCGGCAGGTACAGGCACTTCAAGGGAGGAGAGTACATCGTTACCGGCACTGCCTCCGACCATGAAACGCTGGAGCCCATGTGCATATATCTTCAGATAAACGACAAGCCCCGTGCATGGGTGCGTCCCATAAAGGAATTTCTTGATGATATAGACGACAACGGCTGCCGCAAGCCCCGCTTTGAGTTTATAGAACGTGCATACTGATGCGCATTTACGCTAATAAATGACAATATTTAAAATGGAGTTGATACAATGCTGGTAAACGGCAAAGAACTGATCGAGGAATTCGATCTTGAAAAAGCAAAAGCATCCACAGGCAGCGAGATCACTGTCTGCGCCTGTGTCCACAAGGTAAACGACATGGGCGCCTTCTCCTTCATACATCTGCGTACCGCCAGATATGTGGTGCAGTCGGTGTACGATCCCGCAAACTGCAGTGACAGCATGGAGGGCGTAAAGGAAGGCTGCTATGTAAAGGTGAAGGGCACCGTGAGAGCAGAGGAAAGAGCAAAGAACGGCATAGAGATCGTTATATCTTCCTTGGAGCTGCTCCACAAGCCGGACTATGACTATCCCCTCCATGTCAGCAAGTGGAAGCTGGGCTGCTCACTGGATATCAACCTTGACAACAGGGGCGTGGCTCTGAGAAACCCTGCCGAGCGTGCGGTCTTCAAGTTCCAGGAGGGCGTGGTAAGTGCTTTCAGACAGTTTATGCTGGACAATAAGTTCACCGAGATACACACTCCCAAGATCGTGGCACAGGGTGCAGAGGGCGGCGCCAACATCTTCCGCCTTGACTATTTCGACAATGAAGCATTCCTCAACCAGTCTCCCCAGTTCTACAAGCAGGCTGCTGTGGCATTCTTCGACCGTGTTTTTGAGATAGCCCCCGTGTACAGAGCAGAAAAGCACTCAACATCAAGGCATCTCAACGAATACATCGGTCTTGACTTTGAAATGGCATTCATAGATTCCATGTACGATGTGATGGCTATGGAAACAGCCATGCTAAGGTATATGATGGCCTACCTCAAGGAGAATTATGCCCCCGAGATAGCAATGCTCAAGGCTGATATACCCGAGGTGAACGAGATACCCGCCATAAAGTTTGAGGATGCGGTGGCGCTTATAAAGGGCAGCAAGTCCAAGAACAAGTTCGACCTTGAGCCCGAGGACGAAGTATTCCTCTGCGAATGGGCAAAGAAGGAGCATGGGACGGAATTTGTGTTCGTCACCAACTTCCCCTCCTCCAAGCCTCCCTTCTATGCTATGGACGACAAGGAGGATCCCCGCACTGCCTGCAAGTTCGACCTTCTTTTCAGAGGCCTTGAGATAACCACCGGCGGACAGAGGATACACGACTACAACGAGCAGCTTGAAAAAATGAAGAGACAGGGTCTGGATCCGGAGGATTTCAAATATTACCTTGACAGCCACAAATACGGCCTTCCTCCTCACGGCGGTCTGGGCATAGGTCTGGAGCGGCTGGTAATGAAGCTCCTCGGTCTCCAGAACGTGCGTCAGGCTTCTATGTTCCCGAGAGACCTGAGCAGGCTCACACCGTGACCCGAAAAAGCAGCCGTTTTTTCGGCTGTCTCAGATCTCATCCTTATCTCTGGGCTTTTGCAGGGTGTCTGGCTGTAAACGCAGTCACCCTGTGCGACCTGTATACCATGCCCACAAATGCCGTTCTTCTTATGGGAGCTGTTTTCTCCTGCTGCGGTATATTCTGCATGAGACATCTTCTCGGAGATGAGCCCTCAAAAAGAGCTCTTATCCTGTCATTTGCGGGGATCATGGCATCAACGGTCTGCCTTTGTGCAGCTTTCAGTCTTTTGCCCCTGCCTCAGCTCCCGCTTATGGCAGGTCTGCTCATCCTGTGTCTGCTGTTTTATGCTGCCTTCCGCAGGGAGGACAAGGACAGAGCCATGACCGGGCTGATAATGCTGTCCGGTTTTGCAATGAGGGTGTATTATGTCCTCATCACCCGCAACGACATAAGGCAGCACGACATAGGCTCATGGGACGGAGGCGGCACAGGCCATGCAGACTATATCCTATGGATAAGATCCTGCCATTCCCTGCCGGATGTGGATGTGAGGGAGTTCGGTCAGTTCTACCACCCCCCTCTGCACCACATTATATGTGCGGCGTGGCTGGATATTTCCGAAAGCATTTTCGGCATCCCCGCAGAAAACGCACAGGGCTCTCTGCAGACCCTTACTCTTTTTTACACCTGTGCCATGGTGATAGTGGCATATAAGCTGTTCAGAGAATTCGGGCTCTCGGGGAAAGCGCTCCATATCCCTCTGGCAATAGTAAGTGTGCACCCGTCCCTGGTCTATCTCGCAGGGAGCCTGAACAATGATACTCTTTCCTCCCTGCTGATGTGGGCATCCCTTCTCCTTGCAGTGCGCTGGTATAAAGACCCATCCGTAAAAAATTTAGCATTGCTTGCGCTTTCTGTGGGATCGGGTATGTTCAGCAAGTTTTCCGTGGGAGTCATAGCACCGTCCACTGCGCTGCTGTTTCTGACAGTTCTGATAAAAAACAGGAAAAGCGCAAAAAAGCTGCTCTGTGAATATGCCGTTTTCGGAGCCCTGTGCATCCCTCTCGGCATAGGCTATCAGATCAAAAATCTTGTCAGATACGGTGTCCCCCTGAACTATATACTTCGCATTTCGGAAGAAGCTGCACAGTACATAGGGCACATGGCACCCTTGTCCCGTGTCACCGACTTTTCCCTGTGGATGTTTGACAGGCCGTTCAAACAGCTTGATGTCTTTTCTCCGCCTCCCATGCACGGAGAAGCCGTATACTGGGAATACAATCCTCTGGTGGCAGCTCTTAAAACTGCCATGTTCGGGGAATACTTCGATGAGACGGATTTCCTTTTTGCACCGATGATGCTTGCGAAATTCCTCTTGTTTGTCTCTGTCGCCCTTGCAGCCATTGCTTTTATTTCAATGATCGCAGCAGCTTTCACCGGAAAAGAAGATATCCCAAGGCTGTATATGCTTGTGACATACATAGTGATAATGGTGTCATACTATGTTTTCTGTATAGATCATCCGGCTGTCTGCACCGAGGATTTCAGGTATATCACCCCTACGCTGCTCATAGGTGCTCTGTCGTTGGGCATCATATCAAAGGAAAGCAAAAGCAGGGCAAAGCTTGAAATGGTGCTCACAAAGACACTCACCGTACTTACAGCCATGTTTTCGGCTTTCTTCCTTATCCTGCTCACAGGCATAGAACGAAGGTAGGTGCATACTATGCGTGAATCACTTCTTACCATACCCATAAGCGAAGTTCTGGAGCCCTGTGAGGGCTGTCCCATATGCCGCATGAGAGACACCCTTGAAGAAAGGACTGTCGAATATATCATGGGGGCTGCAATGATGGAGCCGGATGTAAGGATAGAGACCAATAAAACAGGCTTCTGCTCCGTCCATTTTGAGCAGATGCTCAAATGCAAGAACCGTCTCTCCCTGGCGCTTATGCTCCAGACACACCTTGACAGCGTGGCCGGAGAGGTCTTTACACGGAAAAAGCTCTTTGAGCCCAGGGACAAGAAAAAGAAAAGGCTCTCTCAGATAAATGAGAGCTGCTTTGTGTGCGACAAGGTGGACTGGGGGCTGGAAAGGCTGCTTCGCACTCTTTTTGAGGTATACCAAAGCGACAGACCGCTTTTTGAAAAACAGGAATACTTCTGCCTGCCCCACTACGATCTGCTGGTGTCCGTGGCTCCGCAGTACCTGAAAGGGAAGGAGCTCTCCGATTTTGAAGAACTTTGCTCAGGTCTTGTAAAGGAGCATATACGCTCCCTCTACGGGGATGTGAGCCATTTCTGCAATATGTACGATTACCGAAACACCGGGAAGGATGCGGACTGGGGAAACTCCAAGGACAGCATCGAAAGAAGCATTAAGTTCCTGACTTCCCGCTCCCCGAAAAACAAATGACCATTTCAGTTGATGAATTATGCTTGACGGAACCTTTCTTCTTGCTGTGAAGCAGGAAATGGAGCCGCTTGTAGGCTCCCGCATAGATAAGATATCACAGCCCTCCAGGGATGAGATCCTTCTCTCTTTCAGAAGACCCGGCGGTGCTGACCGTGTTCTCATATCCACCTCCGGCACCGGGGGCAGGGTACATATAAGCGATGCAAGGCCCGAAAACCCCAAGACCCCGCCTATGTTCTGTATGCTTCTGAGAAAGCACCTCACAGGCGGGAAGCTGACTGCTGTAAGGCAGGAGGGGCTTGAAAGGATACTTTTTTTAGACCTTGAGACCGTAAACGAGCTGGGCGACACGGAGACCATCACCCTTGTATGTGAGATAATGGGCAAGTATTCCAACCTTATCGCAGTCCGTGAGAACGGAAAGATCATAGACGCTCTCCACCGCCTTGATGACATCACCGCTCAAAGGCTCATCCTGCCGGGAGTTACCTACACCATGCCCGACAGGAGACCAAGGCTCAATTTTCTTATTTCCTCCGTGGAAGAGATGACAGATGCCTTTGCCGGTATACAGAGCGGCAGCCTTTCAAAGGGGCTGATAGGAGTTTTTGAGGGCATTTCCCCCATACTTGCAAGAGAATGGGTATTCGATGCCTTCAACGGCAGGGAGCCCCACCCATCGGAGCTCACCCGGAAGGACTATGAAGCTCTGGCTGAAAGGGTCATGAAGTCGAGAGACCTTTTCCTTTCAGGCAACAGGTGCTATTGCGTGCTCTATGAACAGGGAAGGGCAAAGGATCTTTGCTTTGAGGATATCCGGCAGTACGGCAGCCTTTACGAAAAAAAGGTCTTTCCCACAGCCTGTTCCCTCCTTGACAGCTTTTATTCCGAGGGTGCGGTGCAAAGCAGGCTGAAGCAGCGCTTTTCGGAGCTGTACAAGCTGATCTCCTCATTGTGTACAAGAACTCTCCGCCGCCTTGAGAACCGCCGCCTTGAACTTTCCCGCAGTGAGGAAGGTGAAAAGTACAAGCTCATGGGAGATCTGCTCTCCGCAAATCTGTACAGAGTACAAAAGGGCGACGCCCTGCTTGAATGTGAGAATTTCTATGATGAGAGCCTGCCGCCTGTAAAGATAGAGCTGGATGAGATGCTTACTCCTTCCCAGAATATGCAGCTTTTCTACCGCCGCTACAGGCGTGCGGAGACTGCAAGGGAAAAGCTCACAGAGCTTATAGGAGCCGATGAACAGGAGCTTATGTACCTTGAAAGCGTGAAGGACTTTGCAGACCGTGCACAGACCGAAGCAGAGATCGACTCTATACGCTCCGAGCTTTCCGAACAGGGATATATAAGGCGTTCGTCGAAGAGAAAGAAGGAAAAGCCCGTAAAGCTGTCCCCTGCGGAGTACAGCATCGACGGCTTTACAGTCCTTGTAGGACGCAACAACAGGCAAAACGACGAGCTTACCCATAAGACAGCCCGCAAGTCCGATATGTGGCTCCATGTAAAGGATATTACAGGCTCCCATGTTATAATAAGGTCGGATGACAGGGAAATACCCCCGCAGGTAATAGAAAAGGCAGCCCGTATAGCAGCCTTTCACAGCAGCGGCAGAGGTTCATCCTCCGTGCCTGTGGACTATACTTTCGTTAAGTTTGTGAAAAAGCCCGCAGGCGCAAAGCCCGGAATGGTCATATTCACAAACAACAGAACTCTTTATGTAACACCGGAAAGACCGGGTGAGGAGAATAAATGACATATCTCAGTGAAATAAAAGACATGGCTCTGTCTCTGGGCTGTGAAGTCCGTGAGAATGAGCCCATGGCAGAGCACACCTCATTCGGTGCGGGCGGGAGTGTTTCACTTTTCATAGAGGCGGAAAAGGGCTCCCTTCTCCCCCTTTACAGGGCATTAAAGCAAAGAGACATACCCTTTATGACACTTGGAAAGGGAACAAATGTCCTTTTTAAGGACGGTCTCCATGAGCTCATAGTCCTTTCCACGGTAAAAAAGCTCTCATATATCTCTGTGAACAAATGTGAGATCACCGCAGGCTGCGGTGCTTCTCTCATGTCCGTATGCAGGCTTGCAAGGGATAATTCCCTTGCCGGGCTTGAATTTGCCTACGGCATACCCGCAAGTGTGGGCGGGGCCGTGTATATGAACGCAGGTGCCTACGGCGGGGAGATGTCACAGGGGCTCAAATGCGTGACCGCCATAGATGAAGACGGAGAAGAACGGGTCTACGATCTTTCACAGCTTGACCTTTCCTACAGACATTCAAGGTTTTCCCACAGGAACGCCCTTATAACAGAGGCTGTTTTTTCCCTCAGGGAAGGGAACAGGGAAGACATAACAGCACTTATGAATGAACTTATGGGGCGCAGAAGGGACAAGCAGCCCCTTGAATACAAAAGTGCGGGCAGCACCTTCAAGCGTCCCCCCGGAGCCTTTGCGGGTGCTCTTATAGAGCAGTGCGGTCTGAAAGGCTATTCCGCAGGTGATGCCATGGTAAGCACCAAGCACGCAGGCTTTGTGGTAAACACGGGAAAAGCCTCCGCATCGGATATTCTTTCCGTAATAGACCATGTAAGGGCAGATGTGCTTGAAAAAACAGGCTATGATCTTGAATGTGAAGTTGAGATAATAGGTGAGTAAAATGAAATTTGTTATAGTCACGGGAATGTCGGGCGCCGGTAAATCCACTGCCGTAAACATACTTGAAGACTCGGGATATTATGTGATAGATAACATACCCCCTGTGCTCATCCCGGACTTTGCCAATATCTGCGATCAGGGCGGCTTTGAAAAAGTCGCCATAGGTGCGGATATAAGGGGCTTTGTCACCCAGAAGAGCGATGCTCCCGAAAAGGAGCTCGTGGAGAACATAAAGCTCCTCAAGCACAGGTATGAGGATGTAAAGGTGGTTTTCGTGGATGCGGACGACGATGTTCTTGTGCGCAGATACAAGGAGACCCGCCGCACCCACCCCATGAACGCAATGTTCAAGATAGGGGTCGCTGATGCCGTTAAAATGGAAAGGGAGATGCTTGCGGGGATAAGAGAGATCTCCGACATTTACTACAACACCTCCGGAATGTCCACAAACTATTTCAAACAGACTTTCAGAGAGACATTCAGCAGTGATCCCGAAAGCTCCCTCACTGTGAATATCATATCCTTCGGCTTCAAGTACGGCATAGTGACCGATGCAGACCTGGTCTTTGATGTGCGCTTTCTCCCCAACCCCTTTTATATACCCGAACTCAAACCCCTTTCGGGACTGGACAAGGAAGTAAGAGACTATGTCATGAGCTTTGAGGATTCTGTGGAATACGAAAAGAGGATACATTCTCTCACAGATTTTGTGATCCCCCGCTGCATAAAGGAAGGCAGGCCGGGGCTCACCATAGCCATAGGCTGCACGGGAGGACAGCACAGAAGTGTGACCTTTGCGGAAAGGCTCAACGATCACCTTACGGCAAAGGGTATAAACACCCTTGTTATCCACAGAGAAATGAGAAACAGACTGAGCTGATGATCGCCCCGTGAAAGCAGGGCTTTTTTTCTAACTCTGACCGAGGTATAGACAGGAAACAAGCTGCAAATGCTTGGATATAGGTGATTTTATGCTTGGAGATCGTCTTTACACCGAAGAAGGATCAGTATAAGTCATCCCGCAGACAGCACCTGTTGTATTGTCTTTGCCCAAAGAAAAGCATCGATGCTGCAAAAAGAGATACTTCCGCCTGCCTATCCGTACCGGTCTGTAAAATTGATCTGAATAAAGTGCGACCTGCCCGCTGTATAATCTGCTTATATGAGTGAAGGGGCACAAAGCACCCCGAAAAACTGACAACTTCATTTTACATATGTTTTTCCTCCCTTAATAGAGCCGTATGCAGAGCGGTTCTTTTTTTTGCCTGTAACAGTGATGTATATTTTTCTGTCCGGGATCTGCTTTCGCAGATGCAGACACAGTCATAATGCTCTGCTTGACATCATAAGATTTTTGCGTTATAATTAAAAGGCAGTACATAAAAAGGAGCAGTTGGAATGAATGTAGATCTGACTGCCGTCGGCTCCCGCTTTGCTGTTATAGGCATAGAGGACGGCGGCAATTATGAAACGGCAGGAAATTACCGTATATACATAAATGAAAAGCTTTTCACGGGAAAGGCAAAAAGTGTGAACTATGTGGGAAGTCTCAGACCCGACACTGAATACATCGTAAGGATAGAGGGTGATGAGAGCACTTTCCTGAATTTCAGGACATCCTCCGAATATGTTACGCTCGATGTCAGAAAATTCGGTGCAAAGGGCGATGGTATACACGATGATACTATCTTTATACAGGCAGCCGTAATGGCGTGTCCCGAAGGCGGAAGGGTCTTTATACCCGAGGGGACCTACAAGATCACCTCCCTTTTCCTCAAAAGCCATATCAGCATCGAGATAGGCGAGGGCGCCGTGCTTTCCGCCGATACAGAAAGGTATTCCTACCCCATACTTCCCGGGATGATAAAAAGCTATGACGAAAAGAGCGAGTACAATCTGGGCACATGGGAGGGAAACCCACTGCAGATGTTCTCCTCCGTCATTACCGGTATAGATGTATGTGATGTGACCATATACGGAAAGGGCAGCATAAACGGAAATGCGTCCTACGAGAACTGGTGGCATGACGAAAAGGTGATGAAAGGTGCTTTCCGTCCAAGACTTCTGTTCCTTGAAAGGTGCAGGGATATTTCGGTTTACGGCATACACCTTGAAAACAGCCCCTCATGGACCGTACACCCCTATTTTTCCCGCAGCATAAGGCTTTGTGCCGTTTCCATAAACAATCCCCGTGTGTCTCCCAACACCGACGGCATAGATGTGGAATCCTGCTGCGAGGTAGAGATACTGGGAGTCAGGTTTACTCTCGGAGATGACTGTATCGCCCTTAAATCCGGAAAGATCTACATGGGCAGAAAGTACAGGACACCCTGCGAAAATGTCACTATAAAGAACTGCCTT
>ODAI010275829.1_pt1 | contig 12898 bp, 10 predicted proteins | sample 1539321 | NCBI WGS metagenome assembly ODAI01 (sample SAMN02144231, study PRJEB22623) | gut metagenome | biome: sheep rumen | host: Ovis aries | place: New Zealand | reverse complement strand
TTAGCAAGGCAGTAGCCGGGAGCTGCCTTTGCAGCGAAGATGTAGGTCTCGGGAGGGAAAGGTGCTTCCGGGTTGTTGAGGAGATAAGCGTAATGTGTGAGTATGTTGAGCACGTTGAGGTGCTGTCTCTTGTACTCGTGGAGACGCTTTACCTGTACGTCAAAGATGCTGTCAGTGTTGAGGGCGAAGCCGCACTCTCTCTTGACATATTTTGCAAAGCTCTCCTTGCTCTGCTTCTTTACATCAAGGAGCTTGGCAAGTATCTCTTCGTCGTTCTCATATTTTCTGAGCTTTTCAAGCTCTGATGCGTCCTTGATGAACTTCTTGCCGATAGTATCGGAGAGGAGCTTTGTCAGGCCGGGGTTGGACTGAGTGAGCCATCTTCTGTATGCGATACCGTTGGTAACATTCTTGAACTTTTCAGGAGTGTTCTCGTACTCATCGTGGAATACGGACTCCTTGATTATCTCAGAGTGGAGCTTGGATACGCCGTTTACGCTGTGTGATGCAGCAACACAGAGGGTAGCCATGTGTATCTGGTTATCCTTGATGATAGACATACGTGTAGTCTTGGCACTGTCGTAGCCGTTTCTCTCCATAAGAGACTGGCAGTAGCGGTTGTTTATCTCAACGATGATAGAGAATATTCTCGGTATAACAGTCTTTACCAGGTTAACATCCCACTTCTCCAGAGCCTCTGCCATAACTGTGTGGTTGGTGTAGGCAAATGTACGGGTAACTATATCCCATGCCTGGTCCCAGCCGTAGCCGCAGTCATCAAGGAGTATCCTCATGAGCTCAGGGATAGCAAGTGTGGGGTGAGTATCATTGATATGGATAGCCACCTTATCAGCCAGGTTCTCAAGAGTGCCGTAAACGTTCATGTGGGTATTTACGATGTCGCCCACAGATGCGGCACAGAGGAAGTACTGCTGACGGAGACGGAGGCTCTTGCCCTCCAGGTGGTTGTCGTTGGGGTAGAGTATCTTAGAGATAGCGTTGGCGATAGAGTTCTGAGCCAGAGCTTTCTCGTAGTTGCCCTTATTGAACATCTCCATGTTGAAGTTAGGAGCCTTAGCGGACCAGAGTCTGAGCACAGATACTCCCTCTCCGCCGTAGCCGGAAACGTACATATCGTAGGGAGTAGCCACAACGGTATTGTAATTCACATGGGAGATGTAGTGATACTGATTGTCCCAGTACTCCTGGAGGTCGCCCTCAAAGTGGATGTCTATAGCCAGCTCAGGCTTGGGTACCAGCCATACGGAGCCGCCGGGGAGCCAGTTGTCAGGGAGCTCAGTCTGCCAGCCGTCCTCCAGCTTCTGCTGGAAGATTCCGTACTCATAGCAGATAGAGTAGCCCATTGCAGGGAATCCCTCTGTAGCAAGGCCGTCCAGATAGCAGGCAGCAAGACGTCCGAGGCCGCCGTTTCCGAGACCGGCGTCGGGCTCGTACTCATATATCTTATCGAGGTTTATATCGAACTGCTTGAGCATAGCCTTTACGCTGTCGGCAAGTTCGAGGTTATAGAGGCTTGTTTTGAGGGAGCGTCCCATAAGGAACTCCATTGAAAGATAGTATATCTGCTTACCGCCCACAGAATGAGTGCGGTTGATGAAGCTCTGTCTCTTCGAGCCGAGTATCTCAACGATTATAGAAGAGAGAACATGATAGACCTGCTTGTCTGAAGCCTCTTCAGGGGAAACGCTGTAAAGAAGCTGGAGCTTCTTGGGGAACTCCTCCTTGATGATGTCCATGAGAGGGTTTGTCTTTTTCGGTGCCATATAAAATCTCCATTCTGCCGCTGAGCGGCTATAATACTTTCTGTATATTACTTCCAACAGTCTACAGCCAATAACAGCCTTGCACCTGGAAATAAAATTACAAGTGGTATATATTTCAATTATACTATGTTTTCACAAATTTTTCAACTGTATATTTCAACAAATATTTGTCCACTAAATTTACACTTTGCGGAAAATCGGTAAAAACTTCGTATAGACTGCCAAAAAGCAGGTGACGCTCATTGTGCACAGTGACGATAATGCGGTATTTCAGTGCTAAACTTTGTGCATATCTGCCATAAAATTACAGTGAGATACTATTTCTGACATATTTTAAAAATATAACTTCAAAAACATTTGAAATCTGCTGGAATATGTGGTATAATATCTCTATGCCCATATTTTATGGCATTGCTCCGGAATTATCCGGAGGAACATATCGTGTAGAAAAATATAGACAAACAAAATGAAGAAAAGGAAAGTGATCTCTTATGGAACAGAAAAAAAGTTTTTCACCGCTTAAAGTATTTATAATAGTTATATGCATTCTCTTCATAGGTATTTCAGTTTTTGTAAATATTAAATTTTCCGGCGGCCAGCCCGCCCATCTCTTCGGCAGATACATCTACATCGTAGGTGACGGCGAGGACCTCGGCAATACAGTAACACCCGGTGCGGCACTCATCGCCAAGGAGGTAAACAATGACTCAATCCTTAAAAGGGACATCGTCATCTGCTACCCTTCAAGCTCTCCCGATAAGCTGACAGTAAGGAGCATAAACGATGTCATAACTACTGAGGACGGCACCGAGAAGTACTCCACTGCCAACGCAACTGCCGTTGATGAGGAGAATATCACCAAGGACAAGATAGTCGCTATCGCTACCGGATATCCTGAGAGCAAGGCTCTCGGCGAGTTCATCACCTTCACTAAAAGCATCCCCGGAATACTCCTTGAGCTCATCCTCCCCTGCGTGATACTTGTAATATTCCTTATCGTTAAGATAGCCTCCACTAAGGCAGATGACTTCGACGACGAAAACTTCGACTTCTACGAGTACGATGAAGATGCAAAGGGCAGAGAGGGCGCAAGGTCCCATGCAAAAACAGGAAATCCCCTCTTCGAGGCAAATCAGGAGCTTCCTCCAAGCGACGAGCTGGAGCGCAAGAAGATGTCCATTGCTGAGAATTTCAGCCAGAAAAAGGTCAACCCCGATTCTCCCTACCAGAAAGAGAAGGAGCGTACAATGCAGTTCAAGGCTCAGCGCAGCGCAGAGTCCACATTTGCTGCAAGAAATGTCAGCGCCAGCTCTTCAACTGCACCTACAGCCGACGCTCTGAGAGAGGAAATGCTCAGAAAGACCGCAGAGGCAGAACGTACAGGCTCATTCAGCATAAAGGCTACAAGCACTCCCCAGCAGCCTGTTGAGTCTGCATCAGACATCACAGGAGTTCTTCCCAAGGCTCAGCTTGCTGAGATGTCCAGAAACGACATCCCCAAGACAACTCCTCTCAGAAGTCAGTCCGCACAGCCTGCCGCAGCTCCTAAAAAGAGCAGCACTCCCGACATTTCAGATATTCTGAAGAAGAGCAGTTCGGCTAAGAAGTCCACTTCCGATATGTCCGTCGATGACCTCATAAAACTCATTGAGGACGAGAAGAATAAGCTCTGATAGCTGATATGAATTTCAAAGGGTACACGATGTGTACCCTTTTTCTATGCCTTATTATAAAATCAAGGGTACGCATCTCTGCGTACCCTTTCTTATTACATATTATATGCGGGAGCCTGTACAGGTGCCTGTACCTGCTGAGCGGCTGCCTTTTCCTTGCGCTTCTTGCTCTTTGCGGCCTTCTTGAAGATGAGACCGAGGAGCATCTCACCGCAGCCTACTGCTACGGCCCAGATGCTGAACCAGAAGAATACATTGGGGATGATGTAGAACAGGAGCTCGCTGGTTATTGCGTAAGCGACAGAACATCCGCCCAGTGCTGCCAGTCCGGAGATAAAGAGCAGAAATCCGGGGTAGAACAGGCAGTTGCCGAAGAATGCCAGTACGTGACGTCCACGCTTGTCAACGATTATTGCTATCCATATCAGAAGTACGATGACCAGTGCGAGAAGTATACCCATTGTGACATAGGAGAGAGCATAGTTCACATTCTTGAGGTCAAATCCTGCCTTCTTGTTCCACTCCTTGACGGAGAGGGCCTCATCAACATCGTTTTTCTCCATACGCTCCTGAATGGTGTTGAGCTCGTCCTTGTCGAGAGGATAGTCGAAAACATCACTTGCAACGTCATTGTTTGCCTTGAAGAAGTCTGTCTTTATGTCCTGGGAGGTTATTGAGGGGTCCTTGCCCTTGCCTTCCATTATGTACTTTGCGTAGCTTTCAACATTCTCACCGATGAATTCCAGCATATTGGACTTGGAGAGATACTCCTTGAAGTCCTTCTCGGAGGCATTTCCGTGAGTTACGTTTCTGAAACCGATAGTCTTGTAGATGTTGTTGGACATTTCATCATTCTCGTACTCTGCGCTGAGGACGGTATTCTTGTTGAGCTTTTCGATGCGCTTTCTCAGGATACTGCCGGATGCGCCGAATTTAACGCATACTGCAAAGCTGAGTGTCAGAAGGAATACCATTGCAAAGAACACCACGATAGATGCTCCGAATATCCTTCCGCCGCCTACCTTTTTAGCAGCCGGAGCTGCCTCAGACTGAGGAACTGCCGGTGCAGGTGCAGGATAAGGCTGTACAGGCTGACCGTAACCTGGGTCGGGCGCAGGTGCCTGACCATAGCCGTTTGGTGCAAACTGATCATACTGCGGAGGAGGTACGGGAGCTCCGCCGTACATATTGTTATCCGGTTCAGCAGCCGGTATGTTTATGGTGTCATAGTTGTCGCTGTTAGCAGCATTGTAACCGGAGTTATACCCGCTGTCCGGGGTAGGACTGCTGTAGTCCGGTACAGGTTCTGGCACCGGTATCTCAGGCTCGTCGTTTATGTAGAGCGTTGAGTTGTCATCTGCAATGGAATTGCTCACAGGAGATGAGAAAGTGTCAGAGGAGCTGTCATAGCCGAGGCTGCTGTCTGAGGAACTGAATGAGGACACATCATCCGCAGACTTATTGCTGATGTCGCCGGTAAGCCCTGTTTCGGAGAAAATGTCAGCAGCCGGCTCAGGCTCGCTGACGCTGCTCAGTCCCATATCAAAAGAGTCCTCTGTGGAAGTGAGTATATCATCGTTTATGCTGAGGATGTCCTCGGCAGGAGTTTCAGGGATATCGGAAGGCTCGTCCACAGGAAGGTCCTCCTCTTCGTGGTGGTGGCCAAGATTGCCTAAGAACAGCACATTTCCTGATGTGGTACTGGCCGGCTCAGAAGGAGCCTCCGGTTCCGGAGCAGAGGAGAAGTCCTCAACAGGGGAAGGGCTGCTGCTGAATGTATCAGGGTCGTTTTCCGGCAGATATGCAGTAGCCTCTGAGAGAGCGTCTATGGACGCCGGGGTCTCCGGGGCAGGAGCGGCCGGAAAATCAGGTGCGCCGAGTTTATTACCGCAGGACGGGCAGAACTTAGCGTCGTCTGTTACCTGCGAACCGCAGTTAGTGCAAAACATGATGTTACCTCCTGTAATAGTAGAATAGGGAGTTTTTGATGCTCCTTATATTATATAACATAAAACTCCGGATGTCAATAAATCTGAATTAAAATATTTGTCGGAAAAACTCTTTCCTGCACCTGAGCGTGTTTGACAAATTTAAACATCATGTTTTGGCAAATATGCCTATGACATTTTGCATATAAATATGATATAATAAATGTATATCAACGTGTAGCCTCTTTTGGACGTAAATCCGGTTGTCTGAAAGCAGGCCCTTTATTTTTAATTGGAGGTGCTAAAAATGTACGAGACCGGGCAGGCTGTGGTTTATGCAACATACGGAGTCTGCATTATAACTGCCATTGAAAAGCGTGATTTCAGCGGAGAGGATGTGGAATACTATATACTCAGACCCGTCGGGGACAGCAAGAACACTTTCTATGTCCCTACAGCAAACAGCGTCCTGACGGAAAAGATGAGGAAGGTCTGCTCCCGGAGCGAGGTGGAAGAGCTCATCAGCGTAATGCCTGAGGAGGGGTCTGTCTGGATAGAGGACGAGCCCCGGCGCAAGGAGGAGTACAGAAAGATACTTGACAGCGGTGACCGCCGTGAGCTGGTCAAGCTCATCAAGACCCTGTACCTCCGCAAACAGGAGCTTGAATCCCAGCATAAGCACCTTCATTCGGCAGATGAAAGGTCACTCCACGATGCCGAGAACATCCTCTATGACGAGTTCGCCTATGCCCTGGATATTCCCCGTGAAGAGGTCATCCCATACATAAAGGCTCATGTCTGAGAGAGAAGCTATATAAATGTAAACAGGGGCGCACTTATAGTGCGTCCCTTAATTTTGTACCTTATCTGTTCCGGCGTGAGGTAGTGGTAGTACGGCGGCTGCGGGAGGAGTCGTCCTCGCCGTCAAGACCGTCGATAATGTCGCCGGCAGCGTCAGTAGCACCCTCGATGAGCTCCTCACCTGCCTCACCTACTCCGTCAACAGCGTCCTCAGCGTGGTCCTTGATGGAATCGTCTCTGTGGGACCTTTCGTCGATTACTGATGAACTGTCACTATTGGAGTCATAGGTGGTATCTCCGGAGCCGCAGGCTGTGAAGGTTGCACAAACGGTAAATAATATGGAGCATATTGCTAAAAGTCTTTTCATACAAATCATATCCTTTTTTCAGATTGGTTGTGGAGCCATTTTCCACAACGTATTTTTATTGTTTACACATTTTCCCCGATTATCCACATCTGATTCAACTTTTCCACCTTGTAAAAAACTTGATTTTACGTTGTTTTCCACCTTTTCAACAGATTTTTCCACCGGCGAACATTTGATTCCACAGGTAATTCAACAGCGTGTGGAAAACTTTTAAGGAGCCATGTGGAAAAGAATCAGGAGAAATTAGGACTATATTGCCGGGAAATGTTGGCTATGTTCTCGGAAATGTATTTTACAAATTCTCTTTTACAGAGCCCACTTTTTGAGTCACTTGAAAAATCAGTCACACTATGATATAATATTCATTATACTTGCAGCTCTACAGGACATTGGCCTGCTGCTGCATATCAGATAACTGCAAATTCTGTCAGGAACGGTGAACAGCTATGTTTCAAGGTTTTTCAAAAGATGCCCTGGACTTTCTCCTCGGCATCAGGCTCAACAACAACAAGGAGTGGTTCGAGCCCAGAAAACAGATATACACAGAGAAGATACAGGAGCCTTTGAAGGCTCTGGGCGAGGAGCTCTTTGCCCCATTTTCTGATGTTGAAGGAATGATGTACAAGGTGGGACGCATCTACCGTGACGATAAATTTCCGCCCTACCTCCACTACCGGGACGTCATGTGGATATACGTCCGCTATGAGGCATGGTACTGGAACAGGACTCCCACACTGTATTTTGAGCTCTCACCAGAAGGGGCGGAGTTCGGTTTCCGCATCTCAAAGCCTGAGGCCGCTGTAATGGAGAGATTCCGCAGTCAGCTCACCGAGGACCCTGAGCCTTTCCTCAGAATGGTCTCAGACCTGGAAGATAACTGCGGACTGACTATCGGCGGAGAGGAATACAAACGGAAAAAGCCGTGTACTGTCCCGGAGGCCGAGCGTTTCTTCCTGAAAAAAGGACTCAGCGCCTATGTCAAAGTCAGCAGTCCTGAGGAGCTATACAGCCGGAAAGTAGCTGAACACGCAGAGGAAGTTTTCCGGCAGGTCCAGCCGCTGAACGACTACTTCCACGAGCTTGTGGAGATAGAAGAACTGGCTAAGGCACTGGAAAAAGAGGAAGTCCTCCAGCCTGAGCCGGAGATAAACATGGTAAAGGCCCCGGATGTGGATTTCATGTGGTAGTTTGCGTAAACTAACTATTCATATGGTTTCACTAAGTTAACAGATGACCTTTTTAATGAAAAATAAGCTAAAATAGATGATGACAGGCCGTCTCATCTGATGAAGGAGTGGATCTTATCAAGACTGTTGAGATTTTTACTGACGGCGCCTGCAGCGGCAACCCCGGCCCCGGCGGATACGGTGTTGTGCTCCGCTATGGAAAGACCGAAAAGGAGCTTTCCGGCGGCGATGCAAACACTACCAATAACCGCATGGAGCTCCTGGGAGTCATTACCGCTCTGGAGGCTCTGAAAGAACCCTGTCAGGTGGTACTCACCACCGACAGCCGATATGTTGTAGACAGCGTTACAAAAGGCTGGGTCTATAGCTGGAAGAAAAAGAACTGGATAAAGTCCGACAAAAAGCCTGCGCTGAACGTTGACCTCTGGGAGAGGCTGCTGCCTCTGCTTGAAAAGCACAAGGTCACATTCAACTGGGTAAAGGGTCATGCCGGACACCCTGAAAATGAGCGCTGCGACAGACTGGCTGTTGAACAAAGGGATATATATTCAAAATAAGGAGGCTTTTCCCATGGAAAAAAGATTCATATATGCCGATAATGCCGCTACTACCGCCGTTTCTGAGGAAGTCCTGAACGCAATGCTCCCTCACTTCCGCACTGCCTTCGGAAATGCGTCAAGCATTTACAAGCTTGGCCGTGACGCTCAGCGTGACGTTGAGGATGCAAGGGAAAAAGTTGCAAAGGCTCTCGGCGCTGAGCCTAAGGAGATATTCTTCACAAGCTGCGGCTCCGAGTCCGATAACTGGGCTATCAAGGGCATGGCTGAGAATATGGCCAAAAAGGGAAAAAAGCACATCATAACATCAGTATTTGAACACCATGCAGTGCTCCATACCTGCGAATATCTGGAAAAACACGGTTTTGAGATAACATACGTCCCCGTAAGCGACAAGGGTCTTATAGACCCTGAGGACGTAAGAAAGGCTATCCGTGAGGACACAGGTCTGGTAACTATCATGTATGCCAACAACGAGATAGGCACTATCCAGCCTATAGAAGAGATAGCTGCGGTTTGCCACGAGAAGGGCGTTGTTTTCCACACTGACGCTGTCCAGGCTGTTGGTCATGTGGAAATAGATGTTAAAAAACAGGGCATAGATATGCTGTCCCTCTCCGGACACAAGATACACGCTCAGAAGGGTATCGGTGCTCTCTATGTGAGAAAGGGGATAACTCTTCCCAACCTCATCCACGGCGGAGCTCAGGAGAGAAACAGAAGAGCCGGTACTGAGAACGTTCCTGCTATCGTGGGACTGGGTGTCGCTATCGAGGCTGCCACAAGAAATATTGCTGAAAAAGCTGCGATAATCACTCCCAGAAGGAACCGCCTTATCGACGGCATCCTCCAGCTTCCCTACACCCGTCTCAACGGCGACAGGGACAAGCGTCTGCCAGGAAATCTGAACATATCTATCGAGGGAATTGAGGGAGAATCACTTCTCCTCATGCTGGACCTCAACGGTATTTGTGCATCATCCGGCTCTGCCTGCACATCCGGTTCACTGGACCCCTCTCATGTACTGCTGTCTATCGGACTGAAGCATGAGGTAGCCCACGGCTCACTGAGACTCTCTATCGAGGAGGACGTGACAGACGAGGACATTGACTACATCCTTGAAGTCATCCCCAAGGTAGTGGACAGGCTCAGGTCTATGTCACCGGTATGGGAAAAGATGATGAAGGGCGAAAAGTACGAATGATAAAACGCATCAACACGAAATTATAAAGGAGCGAATTTTATGTTATACAGTGAAAAAGTTCTCGACCACTTTTCAAATCCGAGAAACGTAGGCGAGATAGAGGATGCCGACGGTGTCGGTGAGATAGGAAATGCCAAGTGCGGCGACATCATGAAGATGTACCTTAAAATCGACGACGGTATCATCACTGATGCCAAGTTCAAGACCTTCGGCTGCGGCGCTGCTGTAGCCACTTCCTCCATGGCTACCGAGCTCATAAAGGGCAAGTCCATCGATGATGCCTTAAAGCTGACAAATCAGGCAGTTGTTGAAGCTCTGGATGGCCTCCCGGCAGTGAAGATACACTGCTCCGTTCTGGCTGAACAGGCAGTAAGGTCCGCACTCAGCGACTACTATACCCGTCAGGGTATCGACCCCCTCCCAATTGTAGGAGAGATAAAAGAACCAGAGGAATGATCAAAAGGACTGCCTTGTGCAGTCCTTTTGCATTTGTCACGCCATGACAAAAAATTGACTGATATTTCGCAATTCATGCCTTGATTTTTGCTGGATCTTGTTTTATAATGTTAGTAAAGCAATTTCGTTCAAGCCCAGAGGAGACGACTATGGACAAAAAAATAAAAGATATAGCAGTTATCATCGCAGGCATAGATGAAGAATACCAGAACGAGGTCATGGAGGGCATCATTGCCTGTGCAAAGGAATATAATGCCAACATCTCATGCTTTGCCGCATTCGGCGGAGTTATCTCCAACAGCAGGTATGATGAGGGCGAATATAAGATCTATGACCTTATCAACTATCACCGTTTCGACGGTGTCATCCTTCTGAACAATACAATAAGCGACGAGTCCGAAAAGGAAAAGCTGATAAAGCGTGTTACCTCCTCCGGACTTCCTGCCGCTGCCCTGGACTGGAACGGCTCTCCGCACTTTTTCAACGTCCGCATAGACAATAAAAAGGCAATGGCTGAAATAGTAAACCACGTTATCGAGGTACACGGAGCAAAGACTATCAACTACATCTCAGGTCCCCTCTCTAACCCGGAGGCCGAGGACAGATACGAGACCTTCCTGGAGGTAATGGCTCAGCACAGCCTTCCGCTGGACGCCAGAAGAGTATTTTTCGGTGATTTCAGGGCCGCCGACGGCCGAAATGCAGTTAAGGCATTCTGCCGTATGGGACTTTCCGACCCTGATGCCATTATCTGTGCCAACGACGCCATGGCCCTTGCCGCAGCTGAGGAGCTTGAAAGCGCAGGATACCGCATCCCGGAGGACATAATAGTAACCGGTTTCGACAATATATACAATGCCCGTCACCACCGCCCGGCCCTTACGACTGTTAAGCGTCCCATTAACGAGGCCGGCTATACTGCCTGTAAGCTGATACTTGAAGAGCTAACAGGAAATCCTCAGGAACGGGAGGTCATACTTAATGCTTCACCGGTGTTTACCGGAAGCTGCGGCTGTACTGCTGAGGCTGACCTCACTGCCGACGAGTACATGAGAAGCACCTACAGCCTGATAAACCGCTGGAAAAGTGACGTTTCACTCCTCAACCGCATGACCACTTCCCTTGCAGAGACTGAGACAGTTGAGGAAGAACTGGCGACGATAGGCGAATTTGTCCGTGAGATAGACTGCGAGCAGTTCTGCATATGTCTCTGTGAGGACTGGGACAGAGCCTACAGCAGCGATAACCATGATACAGACAGCACTTATACCGAAAACATGATAGCTCCCCTGATAATAAGCGGAGAGCACACAAGCAGTGTGGATAGTTTTCCCTGCTCAAATATGTACCCACGTCCAAGTGTCACCGGCGGTAACATAAGCTACTTCCTTCCGCTGCACTACCGGGAGAACTGCCTGGGATACTACATAATCACAAACAGCGATTTTCCGCTGAAAAGTATGCTCTGCCACTCCATAATGCTCAACATCAGCAACTCTATGGAGAACATCCGAAAGCTGATAAGCCTCAACAGCATGATACATGAGCTCGACCGTCTTTACGTCAACGACCAGCTCTGCAATATCTACAACCGCAACGGCTTTGTCAGAGCTGCCGATGCTCTGTTCAAAAAGTGTCTGGATGAGGGGTCAAAGCTGCTCATATCCTTCATCGACATGGACGGCCTGAAGCTGATAAATGACAGCTACGGCCACAAGGAAGGCGACTTTGCTCTTCAGCATCTTGCCCAGGTAATCAGTGACTGCTGCACCGATGACAAGATATGTGCCCGTTTCGGCGGAGATGAGTTCATCATAGTAGGCTCCGGCAGCACAGACGATGACGGAGTCCTGTTGGAATCCAACTTCCATAAGCAGCTTGAGAACATCAACAGAGCTATCGGAAAGCCTTACCAGATAGAGGCCAGCATCGGCACCATAGTGACCGAGGTAGGGGAAAATGTCACGCTTTTCAGCCTCATCACCAAGGCAGACTCCGTTATGTACGAGAAGAAGAAAAGAAAAAAGACCTCACGCTATCTGCGCCGGGTCTGAATAATGATGAAAAAAGCCCGCATAATGCGGGCTTTTCTTTATGATGCAAAATCTGATGATGCAAAGTCGAAGTCTATATCATCGAGAGTAAATTCCATATTGATGTCTGATGTATGGTCCAGGCTGAAATCCAGACCGCTGAGGTCAAAGCTGCTGCTGTCAGCGGAGGGGTCATACTCTGTGAACTCATCGACCTTTACGAGGAATACCTGAACGTTCATGCCGCTCTCGCTGATGTCACCGACCAGCATATTGTCCTTATATTCCAATTCGAGGGTCTGTTCCTCTCCGTTTACAGTACCTGTTATTTCGATCTTATCGTCGCTGAGTTCCTTCCAGGAACCACTGTTTTCGGCATCTACGGAGTCCTCCATAGCTGAATGTGCGATAAATTGTCCGTCATCAGTGAGCTCTGCCTGGAGCATAACGTTCACCGGGGTACCGAGGAAATTAGTCATTTCGGCGCCATTCCACGCCATTTTCTCACATTCCCACTTCCCTGCGAACTTACTTGGCTCCTTCTCCGAGGAACTGTCGTCCTTCTTTCCGCAGCCTGCGCCGCAGCTCACTATGAACAGTGCTGCCATTGATAAACTGAGTAGCTTCTTCATAGTAACATCTCTCCTTTGTCTTTTGTGCGGGATCATCCTCCCGTCTCTTTGTGTATTTGTGGGTATATTATAGCATATATGGAATGATTTGTAAATGATATTTTTGTTAAGAAAAAGTATTTTTTCCAAAAATTGTGAAACTTGCCCATACCAGCCGAAGGCTGGGCTTTTCACGTTGGCGCTTGCTGCGCTCGCTCACTCGCCGGCAAAGGCTTATTCCGCTTTCGCTTACAGCACCGATGAAAGGGCGGTACCTGCGTGATTTCGGACCCATT
>ODAI010378093.1_pt1 | contig 12899 bp, 8 predicted proteins | sample 1539321 | NCBI WGS metagenome assembly ODAI01 (sample SAMN02144231, study PRJEB22623) | gut metagenome | biome: sheep rumen | host: Ovis aries | place: New Zealand | reverse complement strand
TAAAGGCAATTATTGTAGACAAACTGGGTGTTGACGAGTCAGAAGTGAAGCCCGAAGCTAGTTTCACTAACGATCTGGGCGCAGATTCACTGGACACCGTAGAGCTCATCATGGAGTTCGAGAAGGAGTTCGACGTCGCTATCCCCGATGATAAGGCTGAGAAGATTGGCACCGTTGCCGACGCTATTGCCTATATTGAGGAGAACCAGAAGTAATAAGAGCCCCCTAAGTTAGGGGGTTGGGGGTCTGAACAGGCGATAGTTCTATTCAGACCCTCAACTATATACTATAGGATATTAGTTTTTGGGCATTTACCTTTGTTCATACCCCCCAATCCCCCTTTGTCAGGGGAGCAAAATCTAAAAGTTTATGGAACTAAAAAGAGTAGTAGTAACAGGTCTGGGCGCAGTCACGCCAGTGGGAAATAATCCCGAAGAAATGTGGAAGAACCTGCTTGACGGCGTGAGCGGTGCAGCACCTATTACAAGTTTCGACACCACCTTGTTTAAGACCAAGTTCGCCTGTGAGGTGAAGAACCTCAACGTGAACGACTATCTGGACCGTAAAGAGGCCCGCAAGATGGATCGCTACACTCAGCTTGCTCTCATCAGTGCCATGCAGGCTGTCGAGGACAGCGGAATGGATCTGGAGAAGGAGGACAAGAATCGTATCGGAGTGGTCTATGGCGTAGGTATCGGTGGTATCAAGACCTTTGAGGAGGAAGTGTGCTATTATGGTGCACATCTGGACCAAGGGCCTAAGTTCAACCCCTTCTTCATCCCGAAGATGATCGCCGACATCTCTGCCGGTCAGATCTCCATCATGTTTGGCTTCCACGGACCTAATTATATCACGTCGAGCGCATGTGCCTCTTCTTCGAACGCATTGGCAGATGCCTTCAACCTGATTCGACTGGGCAAGGCTAACGTCATCGTGGCAGGAGGTGCTGAGGCAGCTATCTGCGCCAGTGGTGTGGGAGGCTTCAATGCAATGCATGCCCTGAGCACCCGCAACGACGAGCCCGAAAAGGCCAGTCGTCCCTTCAGCGCCAGTCGCGACGGATTCATCATGGCCGAGGGTTCCGGCTGCCTCATCCTCGAAGAGCTGGAGCATGCTAAGGCCCGTGGTGCCAAGATCTATGCCGAGTTCGCGGGTGCAGGCATGAGTGCTGACGCTCATCACATCACCGCCTCTCATCCCGAGGGACTGGGAGCCAAGCTCGTGATGGAGAATGCGCTGGAGGATGCCGGACTGAAGCCCGAGGACATCGATTATATCAATGTGCACGGTACGTCGACGCATGTGGGTGATATCTCTGAGGTGAAAGCCATCAAGGAGGTGTTTGGTGACGCAGCCTACAAGCTGAATATCTCGTCGACCAAGTCGATGACGGGCCATCTGTTGGGCGCTGCCGGTGCCGTAGAGGCTATGGCCACGGTACTTGCCGTCCAGAACGATATCATTCCGCCCACTATCAATCATGAGGAAGGCGATGAAGACCCGGAGATTGACTACCGTTTGAATTTCACGTTCAACAAAGCCCAGAAGCGCCTGGTGCGTGCCGGACTGAGCAACACCTTCGGCTTTGGCGGCCATAATGCCTGCGTGGTATTCAAGAAGTATGAGGCTTAGCGATATCATTGACCGTATAAAGCTCCCTTTCCGCAAGGAGAAGGAGCTTTTTTCTGCCTTGCACACTATCATTGGCTTCTATCCCCACAATATTGAGCATTACAAGGTGGCTCTGACCCATAAGAGCATGGGCCAGAAGGGCGATAATGGCAAGCCGCTGAACAACGAGCGGCTGGAGTTCCTGGGCGACGCGTTGCTCGATGCTGTCGTGGGACACATCGTGTACGAACGCTTCAAGGGGAAGCGTGAGGGATTCCTCACCAACACCCGCTCGAAGCTCGTCAGCCGCGAGTCGCTGGGGAAACTGGCACAGGAGATGGGGCTTATGGAGCTAGTGCATACAGCTGCCCCCAATCGCTCACACAACAGTTATCTTGCAGGTAATGCCTTTGAGGCGCTGGTGGGAGCCATCTATCTGGATCAGGGCTATGATGCCGTGATGCGTTTCATGAAGGGACGCATCTTGAAACAGATGGTGAACATCGACAAGGTCGCCTATAAGGAGGTGAACTTCAAGTCGAAACTGTTGGAGTGGACGCAGAAGAACAAGGTCAGGATGGAGTATCGCATCCTGAAGCAGTCACAGGACGACAAAGGCTCGCCCATCTTCGGTTTTCAGGTGCTCATAGAAGGCGTGGAAGGCGGAAAGGGGCAGGGCTATTCGAAGAAGGAGGCTCAGCAGGTATCGTCGAAGGAGACGCTGGAGCGTCTGCGTCGCGAGCCGCAGTTTATCGATGCTATCTTCGCAGCGAAGTCCAATCGTACGAAAATGGAGGAAGAGCCCACGACGGCTGCTCCCAACCTGGAGGAATCGAAAACCGACTTCATCCTCGAGCAGAAAACTGCTTTCACCTCTTCTCAGGAGGAAACTGTTAAGCCCGAGCGCAAGAAGGATGCCGCACAGAAGGCTGCATCGAAATCAGCCGTAGCACAGAAAGGCGCAGTATCAGATTCTGATGCAGGCCTCAAAGCAACATCTTCCAATTCAGTTGCTGCGAAGGCAACTGAGTCGACTGCCGCAGCAGAGCCCAGCTCGATGGAAGAAGAGGATGAGTTCGATCTGTCGGACATCTCTCACAACCCTAGGGAGTTGTCGCGTGAGGAGATTATTGCCGCTGCAGAGGCAGCCGCTTTTTCTGACCAGACTTAAACTGCATCTTAGTTCTCCAACCATTACATACGACGGTCACCGTTCCTGCCTTCTTGGCCTGAATGGTGGCCGTTGTCACTTTTCCGTCGCTCCAGGCGAAGTCGAGCTCATAGCCACCGCGAGCACATAGGCCTCTTACCTCACCGTATTTCCAGGCGGCAGGCAGGGCGGGAAGCAGTTCGATGACGCCGCTCTCATGACTCTGGAGCAGCATCTCGCAGACACCAGCCGTTCCTCCGAAGTTGCCGTCAATCTGGAAAGGAGGATGAGCGTCGAACAGATTGGGGTAGGTGCCTCCGCCAGGACGACGGCGGTCAGGACCCTGATATTTGTCGGGGCTGACGTAGGTGAGCAGTTTCTGATAGATATGATAGGCTTGTTCACCCCGGTGGAGTCGCGCCCAAAGGTTGATGCGCCATCCTGTGCTCCATCCTGTGGTCTTCTCACCCTTCTGCTCGAGTGTCTTCTCACAGGCATTGAGCAGGGTCTCGTTGTAGGAACAGGCCAGATGATGGCCGGGATAGAGGGCAATGAGATGACTCTGGTGACGGTGATGAGGGTCGTAGTCGCGCCAGTCGTGGTACCACTCGTTTAAGTCGCCCTCCTGACCGATGGTGTAGGGATGCAGGCGAGGCAGAGCGTCCTCCATCTCGCCGATAATGCTGTTGTCGCCCACCGTCCGCGCTGCCTGCAAGGTGTTGATAAACAGCTCGCGGATGATGGCCAGGTCGGCCGTTCCTCCGTAGCAGGTGGTGCCGTGATAGCCTTTGTCGCTGACGTATTCATTCTCTGGCGAGGTGCTGGGTGCCGTGATGAGCTCTTTCGGATCGTTGGGATTGGGCACGAGCCAGTCGAGGCAGAATTCGGCAGATCCCTTCATCAGAGGATAGGCCACCTGACGCAGGTAGTCGTCGTCCTGTGTGAAGAGGTATCGCTCCCAGAGTGTCTCCACCAACCAGGCACCACCCATCGCCCAGTTCGACCATTCGGGACTTTCTTTCTTCTCGCCCACAGGATTTGCCATTGCCCAGATGTCGCTGTTGTGTCCTGACGACCATCCACGATGAATGCCGTAATAGTTCTCGCTCGTAAAGCGTCCGTTCTCGGCAAGAGCCTTCAGAAAACCGTCGAGGGGCATCGCCATCTCTGCGAGGTTGCAGTTGAAAGCAGGCCAGTAGTTTTCCTCCAGGTTGATGTTGATGGTGTAGTTGCCGCGCCAGGGTGCCCATTGATGAGGATTCCATAGTCCCTGCAGGTTAGCAGGAACACCTGGGGTGCGTGAGCAGCTGATGAGCATGTAGCGGCCGAACTGGAAGTAAAGCATCTCCAGGTAGCGGTCGTTGTTGACATTGCCGGTGTTGTAGTTGCTGAGGAGAGTACTGGTGGGAACGAACAGGGAGGCATCGTCGTGATAGGCAGGCGTACTGGAAAGCACGAGGCCGACGCGGGTGAAGAATTGGCGGTAGTCCTGTATATGGCGGGCTCTGACGTCGGTGTAGTTGATGTTCTGCGTGTGCCAGGCGAGGTCGTTGGCTCTCTCGATGTAGGGCGCTCCCTGCTTCACAGGATGGCGGTCGAAACCGTTGAAGCTGGTGGCATTCACCACCCAGACGGTGGCTTCCGTGACGTTCTGCAGTTGAAGGGCGTCACCATCGGCAGTCACTTGCCCGCCTTGATGACTGATGCGAAGGATGGTGCAGAAGTGGATGGTAGAAGTCTCGTCGCCGTCGGCATGTCCCATCATCGTCAGCTGTCCCTGACTGGCTTTTACCTGATGGGGCAGTATGGAGTTGAGGCTCAGCTTCAGGTTGAGCTGCCCTGGCTGTGATGCTGTGAGACGGATGGCAATGAGGCTGTCGGGAGCCGATACCAAGTATTCGCGGCGGAAGGTGACGCCTCCTCTGCTGAATGATGTACGTGCGAGGGCCGAGTCGAGATCCAGCTCTCTCCTGTAATTGTCGTAGGAGGCTGTGCTGGCATCGGTGATGGTGAGTGTGCCCAGCGGCTGGTAGTAGCTGGAGTTATGACCCTGAACATGAAGCTGCAGCGAGTCGGCCAGCGCGTAGTCTTCGGCAAAGAGTGCCTTTCTTATCTCAGGAATCCATCGGCTGGCTCCGGCATCCTCCTGACGGTCGATGGGTGAGCCTGTCCAGAGGGTGATGTCGTTCAGCTGGATGATGTCCTCCTTCGGGTCACCATAGACGAGGGCCCCCAGGCGGCCGTTGCCTATGGGCAGCGACTCCTCAAAGAAGGTGGCCGGGGTGTTGAACCATAGCTTCAGGGGCTGCGATGGAATCGCAGCATACAGGACGGCCGTCGTGGCCATGCCGGTCAGGAGTGATAGTAGTCGTTTCATGGGTTCAAGGTGCTGTTGTCGCTTCCGTTATGCTTTCTTGCTGGTCTTTGTGGCCCGTATGAAGTAGCAGATGAGCAGGATATAAGCTGCGAGTGCTGCCAGCTCCGACAACGGATTAGCCAGCCACTCCTCGCTTACAAAGTTGAGACCGCCAAAGCGCATCAACGCACTCACCACACCCATCAGGGCTCCACCGGCAATGAAGCCAGATGCTATCAGCGTACCACGCTCGCCACGTGCTTCGTTCACAGCCTTGTCCTTCGAACGTGTGGTGACAAACCAGTTGATAAGACCGCCTACCACCAACGGTGTGTTCAGCTCCAACGGAATGAACATACCCAGTGCAACGGCCAGGGCAGGCATGCCGCAGAAGTTGATGATAAGTGCCAGCACGGCACCAATGCCGTAGAGCACCCAAGGAGCACCTTGGCCGCTCATTACTGGTTCGATGACAGCGGCCATTGCGTTGGCCTGTGGTGCTGCCAGTTGTCCAGAGGCAAAGCCGTAGGTCTCGTTCAGCAGCATGATGACGCCGCCAACGGTAGCTGCTGACACTAGTGTGCCCAGGAACTTCCACGACTCCTGTTTCTTTGGAGTGGTGCCTAGCCAGTAGCCTATCTTCAGGTCGGTGATGAAAGCGCCAGCCATCGACAGAGCCGTACATACCACGCCACCCATGATCAGGGCAGCCACCATGCCGTGAGTACCCTTCAAGCCTACGGCGGAAAGAACGACGGAGGCCAGGATAAGAGTCATCAGCGTCATACCACTCACAGGGTTAGTACCTACGATGGCAATGGCATTGGCTGCCACCGTTGTGAAGAGAAAGGCAATGAACGTCACCACCAGGATAGCAACAACGGCAAACCAGAGGTTCTCCATCACACCCAGCCAGAAGAATACGAACGTCACCAACAGCGATATGATAGCTGCAATGGCGATAAACTTGAACGAGATGTCGCGCTGAGTACGAACGGCCACTGCCTCTGCACTGGCATTGCCTTTCAGCTCACGACCAGCCAGGGATACAGCGCTCTTGATGATGCCCCACGACTTCACGATACCGATGATGCCGGCCATAGCGATGCCTCCGATACCAATCGAGCGGGCATAAGTGCGGAAGATGACCTCAGGCGACATTTCACCGACGGTCTGCGTGATGGTAGCACCACCCACGTTGAGCACGGTATCATGGAACAGGATAGACATGCCCGGTACGATGAGCCACCACACGGCCAGAGAACCCAGGCAGATAAAGAGCGCATACTTCAGGCCGATGATATAACCCAAACCCAGGACGGCAGCACCAGTATTGATCTTGAACACCAGCTTGGCTTTCTCAGCAATGGTCTCGCCAAAGCCCACCATGCGAGTGGTCACCACCTCGTTCCACCAACCAAAAGTGGCCACGATGAAGTCGTAGAGTCCACCAATGAGTCCAGCCACGATAAGCGGCTTGGCCTGGTCGCCACCCTTCGCTCCGCTCACCAGCACCTGTGTGGTAGCTGTTGCCTCAGGGAAGGGATACTTGCCGTGCATGTCCTTCACGAAATACTTGCGGAAGGGAATGAGGAACAAGATACCCAGGATGCCTCCCAAAGCCGAGGCCATGAACACCTGCAGGAACGAAGCCGACATCTCCGTACCGTATTTGGCCTGTAGGATATAGATGGCTGGCAAAGTAAAAATGGCGCCAGCTACCACGGCACCCGAGCAGGCACCTATCGACTGGATAATGACGTTCTCGCCGAGTGCCTTATTGCGTTTTGCCGCTGTAGAGACGCCCACAGCGATAATGGCAATGGGAATAGCGGCCTCGAACACCTGGCCAACCTTCAGTCCCAGATAGGCAGCGGCAGCCGAGAACAGCATGGCCATAATCACACCCCACGTCACCGACCACGTATTCACTTCGGGGTACTGTCCGTGCGGTGACATCAGCGGTTCGTACTCCTCTCCTTCTTTCAGCTCCCTGAACGCATTTTCAGGCAGTTGGGTCTTGATTTCTTCCATAAAGTTCTTTCTTTAGTTATTTGTGTGCAAAGGTACAAATAAGCGAGAACAATACCATCCGTACATCTGCTAAATAATCTTAATTATTATGTGTCAGGCTTGCAGGATTGGAAGATATTTCGTTATTTTGCATTTCATAAAACATGAAACATAAAACATGAAACTTGAGAATCCCTTTCCTGAGTATGGTTACTTTGGTCCTGAATACTTCTGCGACCGAGAGAAAGAAACCGAAGAATTGAAGGAAGCGTTGCTGAATGGTAGTAACGTGACCTTGATGGCACCGCGTAGAATTGGTAAAACAGCCTTGATTCATCATACCTTCGAGAGGATGAAGGCAGAAGATAAGGCAGTTCAGTGCTTCTATGTTGATATCTTCTCTACAAAGACCTTCAGCCAGATGGTACAGTTTCTAGCCAATGGCATTGTCGGGAAGCTCGACTCTCCCTCACGTGCCATCAAGCGAAGGCTGAACAATTTCGTTGCAGCTCTTCGGCCAACCGTCAGCACCGATCCCTTTACTGGCTTGCCTACGTTCAGCTTCACTATAGAACCTGATAAAGCACGCGACACCCTGCAACAGGTGTTTGAGTATATGAAGGAGTCGGGAAAACAGTGCTATTTGGCCATCGACGAGTTTCAGCAGGTAAGTAATTATTCTGAGATAAGTGCTGATGCCTTCATCCGTTCTATTATTCAGTTCATCCCCAATGTGCACATCATTTTCTCTGGCAGTCAGCAGCATCTCCTTTCCGACATGTTCATGTCACCTGGACATCCATTCTTCAATAGTTCGCAGATTATGACCATCGGTGAGATTGACAAAGAAAAGTTTTGCCAGTTTGCTAATGGTTTCTTTCACTCCCAGAAGCGCGAGATGGAAGAGGACGTTTTTGCCAGTCTGTATGATATGGTGGATGGTCAGACCTGGTACATCCAAAAGATTCTCAATCGACTTTACCGCACACCGAAAGGTGCACTCGACCAAGCCGATGTACTGCAGGCCGTAGATAAAATCATCCGTGAGCAGGAAATCAACTACCAAAGCAACTATAATCTGCTGACAGAGAACCAAGCCCTACTCCTTACGGCCATTGCCCGAGAAGGGGTCGTCAGTGCTCCTACGGCTCTCGATTTCGTTCTCCGCTATCGTCTTCCAGCTCCCAGCAGCATCAATCTGGCCTTGAAGTCACTGCAAGAAAAAGAATTCCTCTATCACGACCCCAAGCGAGGCTATATGGTCTACGACCGCTTCTTCGGCATGTGGCTGAAACAGCTAGCGCAGTAGGTTATTGCGCCTCCGATACCTGCGTTCTCATTCTGGCCCTGCCTCATTATCTTCCAAGATGATGTTCACAACGTGCACAACATCGGTGATGGTTACAAATCCATCACCATTCATATCAGCAGCCTCGAAGACAAAGTCATCAGAAGCATTGCCAAGGATGTAATTCACAACGGCAATGGCATCTGTAATGCTCACAATTCCATCACCGTTGGCATCGCCTGACGCTGCCTCTTCGTTTTCCATTTCAACAATATTCTCGAATAGTTTCCAACCTTCAGTAGCTTCATATAAGCCTTTTGTCCCTGCTGGAACATATAGGGTGGCAGATGTGAAATGAAACTTTTTGTCATTGCCATAATACATAAAAGTGTTCGAAGCGATGTCAAAAGGTTTTTTTATGTATGAATAAACCGATTGGATATCTGGACAAGAGCCAAAGGCACTTCCTCCTATTTCTTTTAGAGAAGAAGGAAATGTAATGGTCATGGGGATTTTGATTCCAGAAAAAGCTCCGGCACAGATGCTTACTGTCCCCTCCTTAATTTTTATATCAATGTTTTCTTGGCTGCCAATCTTGTATTTATAAGCAACCTTTCCAATATAAGTAAGACCTTCTTCCAAATTCTCATTCCATGGTGTGCCCTCAAACGCCATATCTCCTACATGCTGTGTGGTAGTAGGAAAGGTGATATCGGTCAAATTGGAACATTCGCCAAAAGCCCAATCTCCAATATGAATCAGTCCTTCCGGGAGAATAACAGAGGCAAGGTTTGGACACATTTCGAAGGTACCTTCTGTTATGCCTTTTGTTCCATCTCTTAAAACCAACGAAGTTAATGCCTCTTTGTCCCCGTTATAGTAATATGCGACATTGCCCACATATATTAAACCGCTAGGTAGATTCATGTCCCATTGTGTACCCATGAATGCATTTCGTCTCACTTCAACAACGCTTTCTGGAATGGAAGGCAATTCTATCAGATCATAGCAATTTGCGAAAGCATCTTCTCCAATACAAGTCACATCGTTAGGGATAACTGTATTGATACAGCCTTTTACCAAGACATTGTTTTTGCTGTTGATAATGGCATTGCAATTGTTACGAGAATCAAAATATGGGTTCTGTTCGTCAACAACAATACTATTTATCCGAGAACAAACAAAAGAATTTGATGTTAGTTCTTTTACGTTCTTGGGGATATCCAACGAGGTGATATTGTAGGATGTGAAAGCCCAGTTCCCAATGCTTGTCAGCGATTGTGGCAGCGTAATCTCTTCCAGGTCGCACCCAGAGAAAGCATATTCTCCGATGGAAACCAAATTCAAGGGAAGCTGTATGGTAATGAGATTAGAGCAACCTGCAAATGCCCAGTCTGGTATTTTCGTCAAACCTTCAGGCAGAATGACGGATGATAGGTTCACACAATTCTCAAATGCATTGGCACCAATTGTCTCCACACTATTTGGAATGACAATTGACTGAAGGCCGGAATTGTCAAATGCTTCAGAGCCAATGCTTTTTACTCCGTTTGACAATGTGACATTTAAAAGCCTGGGGTACTCCTTAAAGGCTTCGTTAGCGAGATATTCTATGGAGTTGGGTAATACAACGGTGAGAGGCTTGTCCCAATTGTATGCACCAAGATTGTTAAACGCCCTTCTGCCTACTCCTTTGACTGTGTAGCCATATACGGTCTTTGGAACAGTTAGTACATAGTCATACTTCTCGCCCCAGAAATACTCTGCTTTCGCCAGTTCACATGTTTTGTTCTCTTCACTGAGTATCGAGAAATATAAATCCATGTAACCATAATAGCCATCCTCGCTGGTAACGGAATAATAAAGCTGTCCATTGGACATGCCTTCATAGATGGTTAATTCATCATTACTCCATGCCGAAATGGTACAGAGGCAGGAAAGCATCAATAATTGAAAACGTTTCATATGTAGTATAGTATTTGGTTTACGCATTTTAAACACACAGGAGTGTGAGCCTCGAACTTTACATTCTCAGCTTGTTGGTCCTGGAATACCCGTGACAATAAGAATGAAATGACAGCTCACACCTGCAGGCATATATGTGAGCTGCCTTGTCAAATAGCAGCATATATACACTACAGGGAGAACAGCCTTCAAACTTATTCCATGTCACAGTGACTTTCCAGGTTCACAAGCGGAATGAAGCTTTTCAGCTTTCCTCGAAGTATGTCGCTATTCCACAGCCTACGACTCATCGCAGACCTAAAAGCGACGGTGCAAAGTTACAACAAATTTCCTGAACAGCCAAGCAATTAGGAGATTATTTTTGGTAATAGACCTGCGTTGTGTCTCAAGATAATAGACTTGGAGATAGAAAGAGGGCTATCTGATGGAAGCTGGGAGGGCAAAAGGAAGTGCTTAGTATGGGACTTCGAGGATGGAAGTCGGCCACTTGAGGGACCAAAACAAGTTGTTTTGGTTTCGCTAGTGGCTGACTTTGGTATACAAGAACGGCCACTTTGACTACCAAAACAACTTGTTTTGGTATCGCGGGAGGCTGACTAAGGTTGGCAATGTCCCAATGCGGCATTTACTAGTTGGCCGATGAAGACTCCACGGGAGGCCGTGTTTCATTGGCAAAAGTATGTTAAAGTTTCTCGTTCCTATGCAAGATTATCGCTTTTTTGTGATTATCTTTGTAGGGCAATATATTTAATTCGACAAATTATGCGCATGAATAGGTTTTGCTTCTTATGGATCATTGGCATGCTGATGGGGGCTATCGGTATGGTCAGTTGTAGCGATGATGACGATGAAATAGAGTACGTCTATGAAAGTAGTCCCACGACCCTTGACGGATCTTGGCACTTGATTAGCGCCAGTTATGGTATTCAGGGTGTTCAGGATTATAAGGCTGGGGAGATAACACTCACTTTTGATGACGCCAATAAGACTCTGAAAGTTGAGAATAGGAAGAAAATTTCCTTTCTTGACAGTGGCACCTATCGTTATAGGACGACAACCGAAAAAAAGCGCGTCCATACCTATGATGAAGAAGAAGTGGAGTATTCGGTCATCTTCATCGAAGTGCCTGGCGAAAATGAGGTCAAATACACCTACGACTTCCGTTACGGGATGTTGGTTCTTGACGGTGGCCTTGCCTCTGACGGGCCAGGGTATTATCTCAAAAAGATTCTACACGAGGGCATAGACTAAAGCTTTGCGAGCATTACGGCAATTCTCCGCAGTCCCTCCATCAGTTGTGAGCGGGGGCAGGCAATATTGATGCGGATGTAGCCTTTGCCTGTCTCTGGGCCGTACATCGTGCCGGGATTCACCCATACTTTTCCTTCTGTAAGCAGTCGGTCGCAGAGCTGGTCGACGGGAATGCCGAGGGCCGACACATCGACCCAAGGGAGATAGGTTCCTTCGAGTTTGCAAACGGTGAATTGTGGCAGATGCTCGGCAAAGAACTGGCAGAGAGCCAGATAGTTGCCCCAAAGATACTCGTTGAGCTCGTCTATCCAATCCTCACTTTCGTTGTAGGCAGCCTGAAGGGCAACGATGCCGAAGGGATTGACATCGCACACCTCGTTGATATTGATGGCACGGTCGATGCGCCGACGCCAGGTAGCGTTGGCTGTGATGATATTGGCTATCTGCAGTCCGGCGGTATTGAACGACTTCGAAGGGGAGTTCATCACGACACATTCGTCGGTTACCGTTCCGAAGGGCACGAAGGTGTGGCCAGGCATCACTAGTTCACAATGAATCTCATCGCTGACGACGGCTACTCCATGCTGACGACAGATGTCACTCATGCGCTGAAGCTCCTCTCGCTTCCAAACTCGTCCGCAAGGGTTGTGAGGGTTGCAGAGGAGGAAGAGGGTGGTCTTCTCGTCGGCGCACTTTGCCTCGAAGTCTTGCCAGTCCACCTCGAATGTGTCATCGACACGCTTGAGCGGACTCTCCAATACTTCACATCCGTTGTTTCTGATGCTGGAGAAGAAACAGTTGTAGGCAGGCGATAGGATGAGCACCTTCTCACCAGGCATAGTGAGCGCTTTGATGACTACTGACATAGCGGGCACGACGGCGGTGGTGTAGAGAATGTCCTCACGGCGGATAGTCCATTGGTGGCGACGCTGGAACCAGGAGATGACGGCCTGGTAGTAGCTCTCAGGCACGATGTTATAGCCAAACACACCATGCTCCACCCTGCGCTGCAGGGCTTCCTGGATGGCAGGAGCCACACGGAAATCCATGTCAGCTACCCACAGAGGTATCGTATCGGGGCTAGGACTCTCATCCCACTTGACGCAGTTCGTGCCGCGTCGCTCAATGATCTCGTCGAAGTTGTATTTACTCATTTCCTTATCTCAATGATACAGTTGGCAGGCTGCTTGATGTTTTCGTCGATGGTGACTGAGCCGATGGAGTCGGCAACGATGTGGCCGCTCGAGGGATTCTTGATGTTCTCG
>ODAI012133202.1_pt1 | contig 12902 bp, 7 predicted proteins | sample 1539321 | NCBI WGS metagenome assembly ODAI01 (sample SAMN02144231, study PRJEB22623) | gut metagenome | biome: sheep rumen | host: Ovis aries | place: New Zealand | reverse complement strand
TTAATATGCGGTTTGCTAAACTCACACCATGAAATGATTAAACCAAGTTTGGCTTAAACATAGAGGGTGTATTTATGAAGAAAACCAATTACTCAATAAAAAAATTATTCAAGAAGGGAATCGCGACATTACTTACTGCCAGCATGGTAGTCACAGCAGTACAGGCTCCGGCCTTTGCTGACAATGTCGATGAGGAAGTTACAGAATCAAGTGCTTCCGTTACCGGACTTGTAAATAAAAAGATCACACTTGAGCTTGTAAGTGATGAGCTGAAGGAAGCTGCTCTTACAGCGATCCGCGAGAACCGTCTATTCGACGCTCAGGATTATCTGGCAGCAACCGGAGACAATCAGAAAGCATTAAGAGAATATGAGGCATTCTTCAACGAGAATCCGGGCCTTTACGTAGTAGACGTTCCTGAGTCAGTTGTGGACACACTTTCCGGTGAGGACGCCGAGCTCCGCATCTTCGTTCAGAAAGATGCCAAGATGGCGAAGGTAGACCTTACAGCATCTCCGAGTGAGATCACAAGAGAAGATTCCACAGAGTCAAAGAATGTAGAGTTCCGCTATGGTACAGATAAGGACATCATCCTTTACGAGCCGGCATCCAATGTTGACACACTTGTAAACGGCGGCGAGGATGCTTACTACATCGAGCCTGAGCAGGCAATCGGCGACAACTCAGATTACGAGCTTACAGGAAACGAGAAGATCACATTCATGTTTGTGAATTCTTCCGAAGGTACCGTAAGGTTCACCCTGAAGGTTGACGGCGTAACCTACGACAAGGTAGAGGTTGGCGGAAGAGAAGCCGCTCTCAAGAAGATCGTTGCTGAGGCAGGCACCAAGAAGTCTACAGAAGAAACAACCGCAGCTGAAACCACAGTTGCCGAAACAACAACAGCAGCTGTTACAGCAGTTACAGAAGAAACAACAGTAGCTGATGAGACAACCGCAGCAGAGGTTCAGGAGGTTGAGACAGAAGCTCCTGCAGAAGAGACAACTGCTGAAGGTACAGAGATTGCCAATGCAGACGCCGATAAAGTTTCTGCTGAAACTGAGGAAACTATAGCCGCTGTTGAAGAGACGGCCGCTGAGACAGAAGCTCCCGCAGCAGTAGAGGCTGAGGTAAAGGAAGAAGCACCTGCAGAGGTTGCTGAGGAGTCTGAAACAGAGGCAACCATTCCTGAGAAGATCGCTGAAGCAATAAGCGAAGCATTCGGCGGAGCAAGCGATGCGGTTCTCGGAAGAATGACAGTATACGCTGACACAATCGTAGGCGAGGGAGTTGAGTTCGAAGTTGAGGAGAACGCTCCTGCAGCAGGTGATTCCGAAGAGGAAGAAGATAAGGATACAAACGAAGTTGTTGCTGAAGCAGTTGAAGCAGCAGCCGGAGAAGATACAACAACTGAAGCTGATGAGGTTAATGAAGAAACAACCGCAGCAGTTGAGGAAGCAGCAGACGATAACACAGCATTAGCAGCTGACACAACAGCACTTCAGATTGAAGTTTCAGAAGGTCTTTCAGAGGACGAAGCTGAGAACCAGGTTGAAGAGACTGCAGCTCAGGAAGTTACAGTGGTAGAAACTGAGCCTGAGACAGTTGCAGAAACACAGGCTGTAAAGGAAACCATCGCAAAGGATGATGAGACCAAGGCCGCTAAGGTAGCAACTGCATCTGAGATAGCTGAGTATGACGACTTCGCACTTGAGCTCATCGCAGAGGTTAAGGAAGAAGTTCTTCAGGACAAGGAAACAGCCAAGGAAAACATCAAGGTTGCAAGAATCGCTCAGTACACCATCAATGAGCTCGGAAAGGTTCACTACGAGACAGAGGTTGATGGATTTAATGTAGAAGTCTTCGCAGCAAAGAATGCATTCGGAGACATCACACCGACACTTGAAGCTAAGAAGCTTGCTAAGCCGGAAGAAGCTGAAGCATCAGAAGATAAGCTTTCAGACAACCAGGTGGCAGAGCTCAAGGCTAACAATATTTACGACAATTCACAGTCACTGGACATTCACTTCCTTGACGGATTCGGAAAAGAAGTAGAGCCTTCAGAGACAGTTAAGGTAAGAATCACACTTAGTGATGAGAACCTTCTTAAAACAATTGATGCAACTTCACTTGAAGTACATCATATCAAAGAAACAAACGATACCTTGAAAACTGAAAAGGTTGCAGAGACTGAGGATGTAAAGCTTCTCAACAAGAATGATGAGCAGATTTCAGATTCAGATCTTCAGGCTAGTGCAGAAGCAGTTGCAGCAGGCGAGGAAGTTGAAGTTGTAAGTGCGGTTGCGGATTTTGAGGTTGAAAGTTTCTCAATCTTTACTATCACATGGAATGACAGGGGTCTCAGAGAGTTTAAGGTTACCTTAAAATACGTAACCTTAGGAGAAAACGGACAATATACAGAAATCTATAATAACAGTAAAGATAACTCACTAGATCTTTCTGAAGGCACAATAATGCTTACTGACGAAAGATTTGGACTCTCACTTACAGGTGGAAAATCATATAAGTATAAAACTGCAACAGTAGGCGATACTGATATTAAGAATCATGAAATAGCTTATATCAAGACTACAACTAATGGAAACACCAGTTACGTTTCTTACTTTAATAAGAACAATGTTGAGATAGCTAAAGATACGGCTGCAAATTTTATAGAATCAGAAACAGGCCTTGGTGCTTTCAAAGATGATAAATATACAAATACTAAAAGACAATTGTATGTGAGAACAACTACATATGAAGATGGCGTTGTAGAAGAAGATGGACATTACTATAAGTTAATTGGTAATGAGCCAACAAATGAAACTTTATATTACAAGAGTAATGGTAGTAATAAGAAATTCAAAGAATATAAAGGCTCTAGATATAGTTATCAATCCGAAAATACAGTTTTTCTGATTTACGAAGAAGTTACTAATCCACATGGCGGAGATCCACAGGAACAAGAATTAGATGCTCCATTAACATCAAAAAAGATTGTACCTAACGGTGACGGTACCCATAAATTGACACTTAGCGTAACAGGAAAAGCCAATTCGAGTGAAACCCAAACCCAAACAAGTGCCAATGTATTGATTGTACTTGATACTTCGAAAAGTATGCTTGGCAAGGTGAAGAATTATGTAGAGGATAATACCGTTGCTAATAACATACTTAGATATGGCTTGACCAGTGATGGAGAGTATAAAAAACTATATAAGGAATCAAAATCTAATGTATGGCGCTGGCTAGAAGGACCGGATGTAGGAAAAGAATATACAGGAACAAGATATAAACTAGTAGAAGGTACTGCGACGAGATTAGATGTTGCTAAGTCTGCAATAAATATTTTGGCAAAAGATCTTGGTAATGATATAGACATGGCATTAATAACTTTTGACAGTGATGCTACAGTTGAAACAACACATAAGACTAATCCGGCTGGTATAGCTAGTGCTTTAGAAAACATTAATTCAAATACAGGTTCTGGTACAAACTGGGAAGCTGCTCTTATTGCAGCTGATGGATTTGATTTTGAAGATAAAGATCCTGTATATATAGTATTTTTATCAGATGGTGAACCGAATCTTAGGGTTAGTACCCAAGTACAAGGTAGCAGTTCGGATAAAAACTGGCAAGCTGCTAAAAACAAGGTAGATGAAATTGTAAATACATCAAATAAACAATTCTATGCCATTAGTACATTTGGAACTGTGTCTAAGATGAGAGACCTGGTTGATGATAAGGATTATTATAAAGAAGCAAAAGATATTGATGAGCTGACTAAAGTGTTTATTACTATCAGTAATATCATCAAGAACAATTTATCTTATTGCAATGTAAAAATTGATGATGGAATCACAAACCTTACATCAACAATGGAAGTTTTAGGTTTAGCAGGTGATTATAGGTACGAGATTACAAAGAAAGAGAAGGGAGAGGACGGAAAGGAAAGAGTAGTTCCAGTAGCAACTCATGAGCAGCTCACAAGTGATGAAGATTTTGCAGATTTGAAGGATAAAATTATGACTGCAAAATATGTTCATGATGAAAATACAAATAAAAGTTCAGTGGTTTGGCCTCTTGGAGGAGAAGAAGACGGAGTAAACTTTAAACTCGAGGATGGTTATACATACAGTGTAAGTTTTACAATATGGCCTAAACAGGAAGCATATGACATGGTAGCCGATGCATATAATGGTATGTATTCGGAAGCTGACATGGAAGCTCAAAACTTTGTCAATGTAGCAGGTGAAGGTGAAAAACCTGAGTGGGAGTATATAACAAACACTAATGCGAAGGTATATTATCAGACTGTAAATACTATAACTGTCAATGGTAATTCAAATGAAACAGTATCCCCCGATTTGAAGAGTTCTGATATACCTCAAGATAAGGATAATCCTTGGAGAATGAAACTGTCATCAACAGACATAGGAGTTGAGAAACTCTGGAGAATGGATGACTATGAAACTCAAAAGGATTATATAAGTGAGGATTCAATCACTCTTCAGTTGCATAAGAAAAATAGTGAAGGAGAATTTAAACCTGTCAAGTTTAAAGAAAAAGTAAACGATAAAGAAGTAGAAACTTCTGATATTTGGATTAATTCAACAACAAGTGAACAGGTTTATAGCGTTGATAGTGAAGGTAATCCAGCTCTTGACGAAGATGGAAATCTCATGGTCGACAAGAATGGTGATCCATTACTGGACGAAGAGGGTGAACCAATTGTAATTGGTACAAAGTGGACAACCAGTAGAAGAATCAATATTGCTCCAGGAATTCTGCTTATAGTAAACGAAAATAATAAGGCGAGATTTAAACACGACGGTAAAGAGCCAACAAAAGTTACTTTTAATGGTACAGAATACTACATGCTTGAAACCGGACATGATTATAAGTTCCATGAGAAGAGCGATGTTGAAGAGTTTACTCTCCATGAGAAGATTTACCACCCTATGCTCGTGGATAATGTACTTCATGATGTAACATTGAACGGTAACACCATCACATCAATGGTTCCCATGGCAAGTGTTGGATCTGAGACAATCACAGCAGAGAACATTTTCAAGGCTCTCAAGGTTACCAAGGTGTATACCGGTAACATGGCTGCGCCTCAGGAAACAACATTCAGGCTTCATTTGTATGATGAGAATGGTACTCAGAAGTCGATTTACAAGGATGTCATAGGTAATGACGGTAATGTAGTCTATAACGAAGATGGTACACCTAAGAAATATGATGTATTCATGGAACTTAATGAGGATGTAGAACGAGTTTATATTAATCCTAAGAATCCTGATTTGGGATATGTTGAGGGATTATATGAGTTTAAGATAACCCCAACAAAACTTGATGATATAACATCGGAAGAGGCTACAAAAGTTATTGCATTACCACAGAAAACTCAGTATTCGATTGAAGAGATAAAAGAAGGTAAACCATACTCGAATTACAAGGTAAGATGGGGAACTGAAATTATCAACGAAGAGACGAAAAATATAGATGTTAAATTGCTTACAGAGGGTAATACTACATCTAAGACAGTACTTAACAAAGGATGGAATCCAATATATTTCGCAAATGAAATGACTGCTGTGACTCCAACCGGATTCGGCGATAATGCTATCCCGTTCGTAGCACTTGCAATTGCAGGTTTATCAGCAATGGTATTCCTTGCATACGACTTCCAGAAACGTCGTCTGTTTGAAGACTGATCACACAGTAAAAAAGGCAAAAAGCAAATGGCATCAAAATCACTTGAGGATATTGCAGAGTTTATCAATAAGATGAAGTTCCGGAAATCCCTCATCGGAGGGGTGGATGAGCAGAGTGTCTGGAAAAAAATTGAGGACCTGAACAATGAATACAAATCAGTATTCGATGAACAGGAAACAAAATACCGGACACTCCTCGAGGAACGGGATATCGAGATAAAGAAATTAAAAGAAAAACTGAATATGGTATAAAAAATCGCAGCTTAAAATAGCCGTTACATAGTAGCTGTGAAAAAACGAAATCCTGGGTAAGGTGATCAAAGTCTAAAGATGATTCAACCTGTAACGGCTTACCCAAAAAACTAAACGATCAAACAAGTACGGCGGTACTTATTTGAATAATAAACGTAGGATTATAATTTTGTTTTAAGAGAGGGTTAATTATCATGAGAAAGAACATTAACAAACTTGCAACACTCGTAATGACAGGTGCACTTGCTGCATCAATGAGCTTCAGCGCTTTCGCTGAGGGCGAGTCATATGAAGGCGTAGCAAATTCAGAAGTTATTACTATCAAGAAAGATGTTGTTACAGATGGTAAGACAAAGGCTCCTAATGCTGCATTTACGCTTGATGTTGCACAGGGAGCAGCTCAGTCAAAGGTAACACTTAACAAGAATAAAGCACTTCAGACAGATGCTTCTAAGACATTGGTAGAGGATTATCTTGATGTTCAGGCTGGTGAAATGACTGTTGGCAATACTAATGAAGCAGCATTCACTGTGACAGATGCAGCATTTGGTGCGGATTATACCACAGGTACAGCTAATACTGATGGAACCTTCACTTACAATTCTAATTTCACAATTACATTCAAGAGTGCAGCATTTAAGAATGCAGGTATCTATCACTACACAGTAACTGAGAGTCCAAAGTACAAGGTTTCTGGTGAGAGTAACTACACAGATGGAACATATGCAGGTATGACATATGATTCTACAACTTATGATATGTATGTATTTGTTGAGAATACAACTGACAACGGATTAGTAGTAAGCCATGTTGTATTAGCAAATGGTAATACTAAGGTTGGTACTCTTTCAAACAAGTATGGTGCTGGTGAGTCAACGGATAAGGTACATGATCTTACAATCACAAAGGTTGTAGAAGGTGGTCTTGCTAATATGTCTGAAAAGTTCAAGTTTGATGTAAAGATTGATTCAGATATAGCAGGCGAGAAGTTCAATGTATACTTGGTTACAAAGGATGGCAATGGCAATGAAGTAGAAACACTTGTTTCCGAAAAGACAATTACTGGTGATGCAAACGCTGTTACAACTCTTGAGAATATCGAAAATGGTACAACATATCGCATTCATGGTCTTACAGAAGGCGATGTAGTTTCAGTATATGAGCAGGAGCAGGGTAAAGATGGTTATGTAACAACTTATACAACTACTGCTAATCCTACAACTGGCAATACAACAAAAACTGAGCTTTCAAGCCAGGGAACAGGAGAAAACGCTACTTACGATACAGTTAAGGTAAGTGTAAATGCTGATGGCAAGAACATTACAATCAAAAATACACGTAACGCTGTAACTCCTACCGGTGTAGCAATGGACATCGCTCCTTACGCTCTTATGGTAGCTCTTGCAGGTGGCGCAGCTGCTACATTCCTTCGTAAGAAAGAGTCTTTCGAGGACTAATCTGTAATTAACCCTTTTACAGAAATTTAATTAGCAATATACGGTGAAGCATCTTATAATATCTATTCGGTGCTTCACCGATATAAAAAATTTCTGAATGGTGAGTTTAAAGGAGGTCCGATGGAGAGGGCGGCAACATTAGCAAGAATCGGTAATCAGATACTTGGATTTATGGCTACGGTCATGATCATCACGATGCTTGCCTACGGTGGTTATTCTCTTTGGGATGTGTACGTAACCTACAGCGGTGCATTCATGTCCAGTGACCTTATGAAGTTAAAACCAGGTGAACAAGGTAGTAATGCTCCTACATTTGAAGAGTTAAGAAGAATCAACAAGGACGTTAAAGCCTGGTTAACCGTAGATGATACCCATATCGATTATCCTGTTCTTCAAGGCGTTGATGATATGGAGTATGTAAACAAAGATGTATACGGAGAGTTTTCACTTTCCGGAGCGATATTTGTATCGTATAAGAATAAAGCAGATTTCAGTGATCCCTACAATCTTTTGTACGGACACCACATGGACAATGGCGGTATGTTCGGTGACGTCATGGAGTTCATAGATGAAGGTTACTTCAACAGACACCGGACAGGTAAACTTTTCCTGCCTGACAGGACCTATGATTTAGAGTTGTATGCATTGATAGAATGTGACGCATATGACAAGTACATCTATAATGTAGAAAATGCGATAGATGATATGGAAGGTTTTCAGGCTTACGTAAAGGAAACAGCTACACATTATAGGGATATAAATGTCACGGCAGATGACCAGATCATCAGTTTGTCGACATGTGTTGATGCTCAGACTAATGGAAGAGCAGTAGTATTGGGACGAATGGTACCGACTGAGCAAACTGGTTAGAGGAGGCTCGCAAAGGATGAGTAGAGTATTAAGAAAAAACTATATAGGAGCATTCATGGTAATGCTGTTTGCGTTGCTCCTCAGTATGAGTGCATTTGCAGCGGAATATAAAACAGACGCAGAAGTTCCTTTCAGTGTTACGATGAAGGGCGAAAAGGCATCATCTGAAGATGTGACTGTAACCATAAAGCCCATTAACGGAGCACCTGAATTTGATCAGGATTCCATAACACTGTATGCCAAGAAAGGTGAGACAGTTAAGGGTTCTTTTAAGATGACTTCTACAGCCGGAGGAACAGCTCCAACTGAAGATCCTTCATCTGCATATGATCCTTCAGCTGAGTATGATCCGTCAGCGGCATATGATCCATCAGCTGCATATGAATCAGAAGGAGCAGGAGAGACAGGCGGATATGTAGAGCCAAAGGGATTCGTAGAGCCCGGTGACTATGAGTATGAAGTAAGACAGACTAGCGGTAACACAGATGCGTATGTATATGATGAGACGGTTTACAGAGTTATCGTAGCTGTTCGTAATAACGAGGATTATAATCTTGAAGCTACTGTAGTTGCTTATAAGAATAAAGACGAAAAAGCAAAACAGGATATCGAGTTTATCAATATATATGAGCCATGTTTTTCAGACCCTCCTGTAAAGAAGGTTGTTATCAATGATGAGGGTACAGCACCTGATGATGCAATGTTCACTTTCTCAATGAAGGCTGATGATCCTAAGTATCCGATGCCTGAGGGAAGTGTTGACGGAGTTAAGACCATCAAAACCGGTGTTGGTGAGTATGAGTTCGGTAATATGTACTATGAGAAGGAAGGTACATATACTTACAAGGTTGTCGAGGAAAATGACGGACTTCCACACTTTACTTATGACGGTACAATGTATTCCGTTAAGGTAGTAGTTGAGAAGAAGGATGGAAAGCTTGAAGCTACAAGAACCATTTATAATGGTGATTTAGTCGTAGATATAGCTACATTCACAAACCATTACAGAGAGTCAAGCAGCAATGGCGGAAACAGCGGAAGCAGCTCAACCAGTGGCGGTGGTTCACACAGATCAGACTGGAATGACGGTGAAGAATACAATGATCCGGCAGGCAGTGTACTCGGTGCGGTAAGAGATGCTATTGAGGATGGTCCTGTAGGTCAGGTACTTGGAGCAGCCCGTGATCTTGTTGAGGACAGCCCTGTAGGGCAGGTTCTCGGCGCAGTAAGAGGAGCTACCAGAACCGGAGACAACAGTTTCATGATGATTTCAGGTCTTTGCTTCCTTGCAGCAATGGCAGTTCTCGTAGGATGGATCACAACATTTATCAAGAGATCAAGATAAAATATTAAATCAGATTAAATAGCCGGTTAGATTGACATCTGTGTGTCGGAGATAAACGGCGGAAAACATGCATTTATAGAGAAGTGGGCGTTGTCATTCGGGTAGAATGTCGATGCCCCTTTAATATAATTCGACATTTGGAGATATTGACTTATAATTGATGATATAGGGATGGACCATGGGGACGGAGTTAGTGGTCCATTTTGCCATAAAGCGAACCAATGACTCCCTCCCCATGGTCCACCGGCTAAACTGAAACAAAATAGCCCAATAGATATGCATCTGTGTGTCAGGTATAAACGGCATAAAACATGCATTTATAGATGAGGAGAGATATTTGGAAACAATTTCATTTGCAGCGAGAATAGGAAACAGAATATTGAACTTACTCGTGTCGATGTTTGTTGTGGTGGCCATCAGCTACAGCAGCTATGCCCTGTGGGACACCTACAACGTATACAGGGGCGCGTTCCTGAATGATGACCTTCTGAAGTACAAGCCCTCGGGAGGAGTAGGAGAAAGTAACCCGACACTGGAAGAGCTGATGCTCATCAATAAGGATGTGCTTGGTTGGATCCAGGTGGATGACACCCACATTGACTATCCTTTCGTGGTGGGTAAGGATGATATGGAGTATGTAAACAAGGACATCTACGGGAACTTCTCCCTGTCCGGCGCCATCTTCCTAACTATGGCCAATGCCCACGATCTGAGCGACAGATACAACCTGATGTACGGTCATCACATGGACAACGGCGGTATGTTCGGTGATGTTATGGAGTTCATCGACAAGAAATACTTCGATAAACGAAAGACCGGAATACTTTATACTCCGGATACCACCTACAACATCGAGATCTGGGCCTGCATCGAGACTGACGCCTATGATGATGAAGTCTACAACGTCCTCACCAAGAAAACAGAAGACGATATGGCTCACTTCATAAGCTACGTCGAGAAGAACGCCACCAACATCCGTGACGACCTGAACATCCAGCCCTCCGACAAGCTCATCGCTCTCTCGACCTGCGTCGACGCCGCCACCAACGGCCGCGCCCTGGTGATCGGACGACTGACAAAATGATGCATAAATATGAAAAATCTCCGGAACCTTCTGGAGATTTTTTATGTCCGCAATAGTTATATGATTTTTTGGAAAAAAAAAGAACCCGACACATCAGGTTCTCCCAGGTGTAATCCGAAGACATCCACCGCAATTCTCAAATATTATATACTACTATCAAGTGCAATATTCAATCAATTTATGAAATACTAATAAAATTAAAAAGAGCTTACAGTACTATAATTATCAATTTATATATGATTAGTCAGTGCTTTTCCATTCCCAATTACCGTTCTCAGTCTTTGACCATCCATTTCCTTCACTCCAGCCTTTTGTTATAACGCCGATAAAGAATGTGTAGGCCAAAGATGTATATTTTTCATCAATATCATCTACATGACGGACGACAGCATAAATCAGTTGATGAATCACCGGTTTAATCATGAGAAGATAAGCTGCAGATCCGGGTTCATATCCTCTGAGTAGCAGAGTTGGTATTATGCCGGCTGTCAGTTAACTCGTAGTTGATAAAATTGTCAGTTAATAACCATGATGGAAGATTCAAATGTGAACCGGTACAGGTAGATTTATTGATTGAGATGTGGCAATATTTAGATAATAATATAGTCACAAAGGAAGAGGATTTATAAAACTCTGATTGAAAAGACGAGGGTGGAGAAAAATCAATGAAGAAGAATCGCAAAAAAGGGAAAAATATTGTTCGCTATGGAATAATTGTGACAAACAATAAGCATTGCCGATTTATTATTGCCAGGTTAGGTACAGAAAGTTATCCGTTGGTATTTCTTCGGGAATGGGAAGACGATCCTGATGAAGAGTATGATGAATGGTATTCCTTGTATAAGTCTGCCCTGACGGCAGATGAGGCAGAAGAGATATTGAATCTGCTTAAGGATGGCAAGAAGCAGAAAGCCAATATTTTGCTTAAACAATATTTCAAGAATGAAGGGGTAATCTGTGAATCTGTAGGTGAGATCAGACTTGATGATGCAGTTCCGGATGCCTGGTATGATGCTTGGAAGGAGATGGAAGGCTTGATCACCATCAACAAAGATTATCCGGGATATTATGAAAACGATGTGGAAGAGCAGGAGTTGTGGTAATTAATATCCACGGGGGACGGTTCTCGCCGGCGAGAACCGTCCCCCGTGGTACTCAAAGGCCTCCACGAGACGTTGTGGTGAAATAAAAAATATTTCCAAGAGAGAGTTTTCACACCAGTGAAATCTCTCTCTTTTTGTCTTACACAGCCTCATTTTATCTTTCCATACAGAATGAATATTTATTCATACCCTCCCTCGCCCTTTCCTACCTCTCCTTCACCCTTTCGCAACAGCCCCCTCCCCAAAACTTATTTCTTCTATAATAAAAAGCAAAACATTGACTATAATTTATCAATCATCTTTGGTTTCTAAACTTTCTATTTAACTTTATAAAGAAAAGAAATTACTTTCTAAAAATATGATAAAAAAGAAGTATCGTGCAAAAGATACTTAAAATTTAATCTTTTTTGTAACACTCACCTTGCTATGTTAAGTCTACAAAGCAGTTAGGTTAGCGGTTGGATTTTACAGATGATAGAGATTATGAAACGAGTTAAATATTCCATCAAGAATTTAATAAAAAAGGGGTTATCAACACTCTTATCGGTATGTCTCATAGTATCAGGAGTACAGATACCTGTATATGCAGCAGAAGCCTCAATCCCGACAGAGTCTACTGCAACAGTATCAGGTCTCGTTAATAAAAAGGTTGTACTTGATCTTTTAAGTGACGATCTGAGGGAAGCAGCACTCACAGCAATCCGTGAGAACCGGCTGTTTGAGGCAGAGGACTATCTGGGGGCGACTTCAGACAGCGATAAGGCAATAAAAGAATATGAGGCATTCTTCAACAGGAATCCGGGACTGTACGTAGTAGAGGTTCCAGATTCCATCAGAGATATCCTTTCAAGCGAAGCAGATTCAGAGTTTAGGATTTTCGTACAGAAGGATGAAAAGAAAGCCAAGGTTGATCTGGAAGAAGCAGTAAATGATGAATCGGTTCTTTCAAGAGACGTAACCTTCCGTTACGGAACAGAAGATGACATCATCCTTTACGAGCCGTCATCTCAGATCGACACTCTGGTAAACGGCGGAGAGGATGCTTACTACAGAGATCCGGAACAGGACACA
>ODAI011692363.1_pt1 | contig 12903 bp, 16 predicted proteins | sample 1539321 | NCBI WGS metagenome assembly ODAI01 (sample SAMN02144231, study PRJEB22623) | gut metagenome | biome: sheep rumen | host: Ovis aries | place: New Zealand | reverse complement strand
ACTCTTAGTGTATCTTCGAGTTGTATTTCTTCAGCATTAACCATTTTTTCATTTACAGTTCCGTCTGCTGATTTGGTTATTAGTCTACCTTGTTGTGGTTTTAAATCTATTAAATCTTTAAGACCTTTTTTTGATCTTTCTACTGTATATTCTTCAAGTAATGCACCTAATGCCATTATAAAACATACTTCTCCTGCTGCGAATATTTCACCAATATATATTGATGCTACCATTGCCATTACAATTAGTAATGCTGATGATACCCAACGTTCATATATTAATCTTGTCAGTGCTAGGTATACTAATGGAATACCACATATTATTATGGTTACCCATGCAGGATCTAAATATGATGGGATTGATGTTCCTGTTAATACAAAGAATAAACTTAATAATAGGAAGATTCCTCCCACTATTGTCATTTTAAGTCCTTCCAGGACTCTCATGATTTTTTCTATTTGTCCCAATGTATTACCTCCATATAAATAGTTTTAATGTATAGTAATACTTTTGTAATACTAATATTTAAATGAATTTACTAAAAAGTAATACTTTTGTATTACCATTAACTAAAAAAAGAAAAATTAATAAAAAATATGAAAAAAGTATTAATATATTGGTAAAAAAAATAATAAAAAAAAATCAGAAACCTTTATACTCATACTTAAGAGTAACCTTTTTCTGATTCTTACAATTAATAAAATAAGTCCATTCTACCTCATCACCATCCTTCAAACCATAACCATCAACAATTACACTAGGAATTTCTACATACACTGGTTCATTAGGATCATTATTCTTCCGGGAAACTTTCTTCTTAATAGATAATTCAACCATAAAATCACCACTATAACTTACTTAACTCTTCATCAATTTCATCAATAGACTCACGTTTCTTAACAATCACAGCCTTAATATCTGAAATATCATCTTCCAAATCTTTTATTTCCTTCTCTAGAATAAACTTCTGAATTTCAAGTTTACCCTCTTCAGTTTCACACCAAGACTTTGCTTGTTCAATAAAAGATTCCTTGCTCATACCCATTTCTTTCAAAGACTCTTCATGAGAATTAGCAAAATTATTAAAAATACGTTCTAAATTTTCGTCCATTTTATTCTCTCTTCCAATATTATTATAATAATATATTAATCCTAAAAACATATAAACTTACCAATAAACAAATACATATTAAATTAAAAATAAAACTAATATCAATGATTAAAAAAAAGGGAGGTAATAAGTTGAAACGAATACATTATATAGGAATAATAATAGTACTTTTAGTAGTAGTTGGATTATTCATTATGAGCCCATATTCACCATTAAATAAAGCATCTATTACTGGTAAAAGCATAAACATACCATCAGGATACACAGTACAAAATTCAACAGGACATAGCCTAGAAATAAGTAATGGTTCAAACACAATAAACATATATGCCCATAACAAATCAAACATTAAAAGCGCTATTGCATCATACAAAAACGAACATAACAAAACATTTAATATAACACAAAAGGATATTCCAATCGATAGCGGTGAAGAAGTTATCATGACTACTGGAAATAAATACAATGATACAAAAACTGTAATATACCGATACTGGTTTACAAAAAATAAAAGAGTATATGATATCCAAACATATAACAAAAATCCAGAAACAGAAAAAATTGTAAAAAATATAATTAGTTCAATGTAACTAATTAATAACTCTTTTTTTGACTTTAAAATAGTTCTTTTTTAAAATATTCATTGATGAATATGTAATAAGTTTAATATCATTTTTAAAATTTTAATATGTTGAAATTAAAAACAAAATAACAATTTCCAAAAAAATAAGTTCAAATTTTTTTAAAAAAAACAGTAAAATTTAAAATTAGTGTATTTTTTGATATTTAATGTACTTATTACTAAATCAAATTGTGTTTTAGCTTGATCAAAGAAACCTGAAGGTGCTTGACTTAAAACCCTGATATAATGACCATTATTCTCAATCCAAGTATCCTGATAGATCACATTACTAACCACATAATTGAATTGATGAGCATTTTTACCACTAATTGTTAAAGCAGTATCTCCCTGTAAATTAAATCCACCAGTACTACTCATTAAACCATACAAACTATCTGCTTTATAAGCATCAGCTAATGAAACACCTTGCGGTAAAGAATCATGTTTAGTAATTTCTGTTTTTACAATAGCTACATCAAATTGATTAGTAGAACTCGTATTTATAACATCATCCTGCAAAGCCTCTAAAGAACCATTATAATTACTAAATTGAGACTTATTTGAAGGATTAAGAATAATTAAATCAGGACTACTGGATAAAAATGGTGTTTTAAGTAAATCATCATATTCATAAACTGACCATTCTCTAGACATGTCAAAAGACAAATCTTTATCTTCAAAATGTTTGCTATTTCCATTATCTGTAATGTAAGTAGGAGCCATTATAAAAAATGATGCAATAAAAATTATAGACAATACACCCAAAATAGGTAGTAACAACTTGTTTCTCATAAATCAGTCCACATCCTTACTTTTTTTATATAAATTCTCATTATTAGAATCCATCGTAACAATTAGAGGACCAAACCTTTTAACATCCAATTGCCAAATAGCTTCTGGCATACCAAGATCCAGCCATTCTACAGAATCAACATTATTTATGCTACTAACATATAATGCTGCACATCCACCAACTGCCGTTAGGAATACTGCATTATTACGGACAAGAGCGTTTTGAGTATTTTCATCCATTCCACCCTTACCTATTACTGCTTTAACTCCCATATCCAGCACATCAGCTTCATAAGGATTCATACGCATACTTGTTGTTGGACCAACTGCAACAATTTCATAATTATCTTCACCAGTTTCACGTATAATTGGACCTGCATGGAATAATACAACCCCTTCCAAATCCATAGGTGCACCAGATTCAATAATTCTTTTATGTGCACTATCACGAGCTGTAAAAATTTTTCCTGTTAAAAAAACAGTATCTCCAACTTTAAGTTTATTAATATCTTCATCGTTTAATGGTGTGTTTAATTCATATTCCAAAATTATACCCCATATAATTATTATAGTAATATCTGTTTTTTATCAATTAAATAGTTAATATATATAAAATTTTAATAATGCTAATTACATATAGTTTATATATAAATCCTAGGAGGTAAGCTATGGGATTATCAGAAAAAATAATAGGACTAACAAAATACATGGTAACCTTACCAAAAACTAAAATTTCTGTATTTCTAATACTTGTAATAAGTATACTAACAGGAGGAATTGTTAGCTGCCTAACACCCGGATTAAATATGGATTCAGTAGTTTATTCATTCTTGGATGGTGCAGCAACAACATTTTTCTTACTTGGTTTAACCACTATAGCATCAGGTGGATTAATACACACACTAGTTAATAAATTAAACGGAAGACATGTGAAACTAAAACAAGCTATGTTTTTAGCACTAGTATTCATGTTCGTTTCATGTTTCTTTTACATATTAGGTGCTATAATAACCTTAATATTCCATGTAGATATAACATTAAACAGTTTACTATTAGGATTGCTATTTGGGTTTGCAATAGAAACACTAGTACTATGGTCAACATCAAACATAAGATACACAGAAGGAGTAATAATCTCAGCAATTCAACCAATTTTAACCCTAAGTATGGGAGTACTAATAAATGGTTTAACTGTTGCAACAACAGCAAATGTTTACTCATTATATGTTAAAACAATTATCGGTGCATTAGTACTTGCAATAGCAGTATATGCATTTGTAGCAGTTATAGAATCACCAATAAAAAGTAATTTAGGAGTTGGTGGTCTAGAATTATTAAGTTTATTTATTGCACAAATCACTGAAGGTTCAATAGCAATGGAAGATGTCTTTAGTGAAATGGGAGAAGACATTGACACAATAGTATCATTAATAAGTTTTAAAACCAAAGAAGGAATAAAAGCCAATTTTATTTCACCATGCGTACATCCAGGACCTGTAGGAAATATAGGTGGGGGAAATTTACCAACAATATTAGCTAACCAATTAGATGACTTTGCAATAGTAGCTCACGGAGCAGCAACACATGATTTTAATCCAGTAGCATCAAAAGAAGTAAAAAAAATAACTGATGCAATAAATAATGTCCTACCCGACTTAACATATTCTGATAAAGCAACAATATTTCAAAGGGTTCAATACGATGATGCAAAAATAGGAGTACAATTCTTCGACGAAGGAGCAATAATTTTAAGCACATTCGCACCAAATCCCGGAGATGATATTGATTATGGTATAGGACTATCCATGATATACCAAACCAAATATGTTAGCAATGTAAAAGATGTTGTATTAGTAGACTGTCATAATTGTCTAAACGGAAATTATGAAAGATTACTACCAGGACATAACAGAGTATATCAAATCGAAAAAGCCATAGAAAAAATCGAAAAACCTGAAATGTATCCGATTAAGATGGGATATGCATATAATCCATTAGATGAAATACCTATTAAAGATGGAATAGGTGAAAGCGGAGTAAAAATAATGATTACGGAAGTTAATAATCAAAAAATGCTCTATATTGTATTCGATGGAAATAACATGCAAACAGGCTTCAGAGAAAAAATGTTTGATGCTATAAAAGAGAACTACCCTGAAATAGATATGATTGAAACCATGACTACCGATACTCATTTAGTTAACACAATATCTGGTGGAGGATTAACAGTAGGATACAAACATGAAGAAACTTTAATAGATGCTGTATTAAAACTAATTCCTGAAGCAATGAATGATTTGGAAGAAGTTAGTGTAGCATCTTCAACTGCACGAGTAAATATTAAAACATTAGGTCCAAACAATTCTACAGAATTAGTTACAACGATATCTTCAGTAGTAAGTGTAAGTAAATTATTAGCACCACTGGTATTTATTTTTGCAGCCATCATAACAATTATTTGGATATTTTAATCTTTAATCACACCCCATACTTTTTTTTAAAAATATATTTTTTGAACACATCATTAAATAAAAATTTATATATACTTACTAAGCAGATAAATACTTTTATAATGAAACATAAAATAAATTTTTAAAAGAAGTTTTGTTATAAAATAGGTGATTTAATATGGTAAAAACATTAGAAAATTTATCAAAAGCATTTGTTGGAGAAAGCCAAGCAAGAAACAGATACACAATGTACTCTAAAATTGCAAAAAAAGAAGGATTTGAAAAAATTGCAGAAATATTCTTATTAACTGCAGACAATGAATTCCAACATGCAAAAGTATTATTTAAAATGATACAAGAATTAAAAGAAGATGTAGATTGCATTGACATCCCAACAAGCGTAGGATTCACATACGGAACTACTGCAGAAAACTTAAAAGCAGCTGCAGAAGGAGAAAACGAAGAAGCTACTTCAATGTATCCTGAATTTGCAGATGTAGCTGATGAAGAAGGTTTCCCCGTTATTGCAACAAGATTAAGAAACATAGGTTTAGTAGAAGCTCATCACGAAGAAAGATACCGAAAATTACTTGCAATGGTAGAAGGAGACACATTCTTCAACAGAGACGAAGAAATTACTTGGGTATGTAGAAAATGTGGTTTTGTATACAAAGGAGAAAAACCACCTGAAGTATGTCCAATATGTGAACACCCTTCAGCATACTTTGAATTATCACAAGAAGATTTCTAAATATAAAAAAATTTTTCCCCTCCATCCCTTTTTTTTAATAAATAAAAAAATAGGAGTTAATTAGTATGGCAAATTTTGATAAAACTAGTATAGTTCTATGTAAAAATAGTGGAAATATTATTGAAATAATCAAACCTGGTCAAGATGTTGATGTAGCACAATTAAATGTAATTGAAGCAAAAACAGAAGGTGAAGGATCACCTAAACATGTACCTATCATTACAAGAATTGATGAAGGATACCATGTAAAAGTTGGAGAAGTTGAACATCCAATGGATGAAGATCATTATATTGCAATGATTGAACTAATTGCTGATGGTCAAATCCACAAACAATATTTAAATCCAGGAGACAAACCAGAAGCAACTTTCAAAATACCAGAAGCAGATGAAGTGGAAGCAAGAGAATTCTGTACACTCCATGGATTATGGAAAGCATAAATCTTTCCTATTTTTCTTTTTTTAAAATAATAATTATAATTAACTATTCAGTAAAATTTCATAACTATTTTTTTAGGTATAAATATCCACTAAATGTTTAATACTTTAAATTTCTGATTAAAAAAAAAGGATAGTGCATACCAATAGATAATATTTAATAATTTAAAATAAAAATAGAATAAAAAAAAGTATTACTTATTTTTTCTGCGAATGTTCTTTTTGTTTAACTTCAATAATATGTTCAATCATTTCATCAATAGTAGTTGTAACATCTATATTCTCAATTACAGGAACATCATGTTTTTCAGCAACATTAACTATATAATTATGTGTTTTTCGAATTGATGTGAAATTTTTAAGATATCTTTTTAATGGTCTTCTTGCCCATAATTGACGACATCTTGAATAAAATCTTCCTCTATGTATCTCTTCATCAGACAATGCTAAGACAAACATATACACATTTGGTGTGTTAAGTAATTCTTCATCTATAAATCCAGGAACAATATGAACTCCTTCTATTACTATACTTATTCCTTCTTTTATTGAACGTTCTATAACTCCAGTTAATCCTACACTTACTGTTTCTACATGATCCTTAAATCCAAGTAATGTTTTGTCAAATTCTGGTGGTGCAGGAGTAGTTAATGCCTCTTCAGCAGTATAACTTGATTCAAATAATGTTGGACATAACTGTTTTGAAACAATTTTTCTCATTACTTCACGAATCATATCGGTACTTAGTAAACTTTTAATACCTAACCTATTGGCTAATTCAAAAGAAATTGAAGATGTTCCTATACCTGATGCTCCACCAATTAGTATAATTAATGGATCTTTGGATCTTCTTATTTCTTTCCATACAATATATTTTTTTGCTAAAATCGGATCTTCTTCATTTAAACGTTCTTTAACTATTTGTATTAAATCGGTTACTGAAATAATTGTTTTTCCTTCATTTAATATTGATTCTTCTACTTCTTTAGCTATTTCATATGCTTTATCTGAATCCACTTCTGATCTAACTAAAGATTTCGATAGTATTCCTTTAGAAAATGGTTCTCTGTATTTTTTTCCACCAACTTCTCCTTCTACAAGTAACATTTTTTCACCACCTATACCTGATTCATAAGCTATGATTAATCATAATTAATTATTTATATGTTAATTAAATTATATAACCTTTTAATAATAAAACAAAAGAAAATGTTAAAAAATAGTAATATTAATGATATAAAATAAAAAAATGAATATTTTTTGAAAAAATATTTAATATTTAATCTAAAAATTTAAAAAAAAGATAAGATATGTTACTATATCTGAACTATGCTTCTTGGAACATATCTTTGGTTGCACCACATAATGGACATTTCCAATCATCTGGTAATTCATCAAATGTAGTTCCTGGTGCTATACCATGTGCTTCATCACCTTTTTCTGAATCATATACCCATCCACATAACATACATTTATATTTTGCCATAAAAATCACTCCATATTTTATTATTTTAATATTTATTTTCTTAATTAATAAATTATTCTATTATAACAAATAAATTATAAGCCAAATCCTTAGTAATTTGAACTTCATTATCTTCTACCAAAATTTTTAATGGGCCATTTAATGGTGCAGCACTTATTAATGTAATTTTAGTTTCTAATGTAATTCCCATATCAAGTAATTCTTTTAGTTGATCATTATTTCCACGAATAAATTTTATAACACCCACATCTTTTGGAATCATATTGCCAACAGATATTAAATTTTCTATTCTTTTTGGTATATCATTTATATTTTGAACTTTAGAACATTCATAACAAGTAGATATATCTAAGTTACATACTGGAATTACATTATGATCATCAGGACATTGATTTGGATAATCCAATAATTGGCACATTTTTCGTTCTGCTTCATCAGATAAAGAATGTTCCATAGCACAAGCTTGTTCATGTAAATCTTCCATTTCAATACCTAAAGTATTATATAAGAAAGTTTCCAATAGCCTATGTTTTCGCACAATACTTTCTGCTATTTTATATCCTTTATCGGTTAATTTAACTCCTTTATACTGATAGTAATTAACATATCCCTCTTCTTCCAGTTTTTTTAGCATTTGAGTAACACTACCAGGAGCTATACCCAAATCTTTTGAAATCTCTGTTGTTTTTGCCATATTATCTGTGAGACTTTTTTTATAGATAGTTTCTAAATATTCTTCAACATTCTCACTTATTGTCTTTCCATGCATATTCAACACTCAAATTATCTGTTATTTAATATTAATTATAATATTAATTTTTTAAATATATAAATTTATAAAATTTTCAAATATTCATAATAGTTTTTCTTTCAAATCTTTTCGAAGTAATTTCCAATTGTTAACTCTTGGGAATTCATCAACAGTAAATATTTTTCTAGGAATTTTGTATCTTGCAAGATTTTCTCTAGCAAATGAAAGTAAACCTTCTTCATCTTCTTCGTTTTTCCATATTACTGCAGCTGCCGGAATTTCTCCTCTATGTTCATGAGGAATACTAAATATTGCTATTTCATCTACTGAAGGACATGTTATAAGCACTTCTTCTACTTCGGTAGGATATATTTTCCAACCAGACATGATAATCATATCTTTTTTACGATCAGTTATGAATAGCCTTTGATTGTCATCAATATAACCTATATCTCCAGATAAATACCATCCATCATCAGTGAAAGTTTTTTTATTTGCTTCAGGATTATTCCAGTATCCTATTGTAGTTGATGGACCACGTAATGCAATTTCACCTGGTTGATTATGTTCTAATGTGATTGAAGCATCTTCAGTATCAACTATTTTAATCTCTGTAAAACATACTGGATGACCAACACTTTCATATTTATCTGCTGATGCATAGTCTTCTGGACGTATTACAGTTCCTGTTCCTATCACTATTGTTTCAGATGATCCATATGCATTTAATACTGGAATTCCATATTTTTTATAGAATTTTTTCCATGTGTCCTGATGTAATGGGCCACCACCTGATATTATGCTTTTAACAGTATACAATTTATTTGAGACTAAATCAGGATTAGAAACTATGGAATGTATTACTGGAGGCATTCCTGTAGCGTGTGTTACACCATTTTCATATATTATCTCCAAATATTCTTCAAAGGTGTATTTTGATTTTGTAATACATAATGCTGCTGCACGTAATGCAGCTATTGCCCAAGATATACCGACATGTGCCATTGGATATATACAGAACATTACACTGTCTTGGTTCATTTTTAATACATCACATTCATTATGTATTGCACTAAACCAGTTTCCGTGTGTTAACATCGCTCCTTTGGGTTTTCCTGTTGTTCCACTAGTATATTGGAGTTGACATAAGTCATCCCAAGAAGTATTTTCTGCATCCAATATTTCTTCATTTACATATTCATCCATTTGAGGTATTATGTAGCATTCTACATTTAATTCGTCAATTTTTTTATCTGTGATGATTAATTTTGCTCCAGAATCTTCTAAATAATATTTTAGTTCTGGAAGGGTGTATATCCTATTTGTTGGTACTGCTACTGCACCTATACGCCATAATGCTAAAAATGAGAATAAGTATTCTGGAGAATTTTCCAAGTATATTAAGACCCTGTCCCCTTTTTTAATTCCTTTATTTATTAAAATTCTACCTAAATGGGATATTATTCCAAGTATATCTCTAGAAGTGTATTTTTTATTTCTGTCAATTGAGTAATAAACTGGTTTATTTAATCTACATGAATTTGCATCTAAAAAAGTTGTTACATTAATCATATTTTATCCTTCATAGAATTAAGATAATTAATTATTTGTTTTTCAAAATATTAAAAATTAGTAATATTAAATATAGGTTAGGTCAAAATTAAAAAAAAAGTTAAAAAGAGAAAATGATTATTGATAATATAATTCAGATAACCATTCAACACTTAAGTATCTTTCACCAGTGTCAGGAAGAATTGCAACTATAGTTTTTCCTTTATTTTCGGGTCGTTTAGCTAATTCTATTGCTGCATGTATTGCTGCTCCCGAAGATATTCCTGCTAAAATTCCTTCTTTTTGTGCTAGGTCAATTGTTCCTTTACGTGCATCATCATCTTCTACAGCCAAGACTTCATCAATTACATCCAAATCTAGTGTATCTGGTATAAATCCCGGACTTATTCCTTGTATTTTATGAGCTCCTTTTTCTCCTTTGGATATTATTGGAGAGGATGCTGCTTCAACAAGTACTAATTGAAAATCTTCTTTTTTAGATTTTATTGCTCTTGCTATACCTGTTGCTGTTCCACCAGTTCCTGCTGCAGAAACCACAATGTCTACTTGTCCTTCTGTGTCTGCATATATTTCTTCACCGGTTAATATTTCATGTATTTTTGGATTTGCCTGATTTTCAAATTGCTGTAGAATGATTGAATTTTCTATTTCTTCATTTAATCTTTCTGCTTCTTTAATTGCTCCAGGTATTCCTTCTGATGCTGGTGTTAATACTAAATCTGCGCCAAATACTTTTATTAATTTTCTTCTTTCTATTGAAAATGATTCTGGCAATACTATTTTGAGTTTATATCCTTTAGCTGCTGCTGCAAAAGCTAATGCAATCCCTGTGTTTCCACTGGTAGGTTCTATGATTGTTGTATCTTTATTTATTTTTCCTTGTTTTTCAGCTTCTTCTATCATTGATACAGCTACTCTATCTTTTACACTGCTTACTGGATTAAATGATTCAACTTTTGCTAGTACTGTTGCTTCGATACCTTCTGCTAATTTATTTATTTTAACTAGGGGTGTATTTCCAATTGTTTCTGTAATGTCATTTGCTATAGGTTTTTTTATTATTGGTATATTTTCTATTGTCATTTTTTTGACTCCTTATTTTTTTGGTTTTAGATATTTATAGTTTTATTTTTTATTTTTTTTAAAAATATTGCATTATAGTTGTTTATTTGATTTTTAAATTGAAATTTATATTTTTTTAGAATATTTGATTATGATTAATAAAAATATCATATAACACTGTTAATTTGAAACATATTTTAACAAATGTTACAATTAAAAGATTTAATTATAATAATATATAAATATAACGATTGTTATATTAGTAAATGTAAATAAATAATAAAAATAAATCCGATTTAGAATAAAATAATAAATACGAACGAAAAAACAATAAAAAGGAAATAATTATAATGTTTGAAACAATAAAAGAAGACATACAAACTGTTTTCTCAAATGATCCTGCAGCAAAAAGCACGATAGAAGTCATACTATGTTACCCAGGATTACATGCGTTATGGTTACATAAAATAGCCCACTGGTTTTGGAAAAAAAACCATAAACTAATAGGAAGATTTATATCCCACATCAATCGTTTTTTTACCGGTATAGAAATACATCCGGGAGCCACGATAGGCAGGAGATTCTTTATTGACCATGGAATGGGAGTGGTTATTGGAGAAACAACAATAGTAGGCGATGATGTATTATTATATAAGGGAGTAGTTCTCGGCGGAACAAGCTTAGAAGCAACAAAAAGACATCCAACAATAGGTAATCGCGTAGTTGTAGGAACAAATGCAATAGTACTAGGTAACATAGAAATTGGAGATGACTGTAAAATAGGAGCAGGATCAGTAGTTACCAAACCCGCTCCACCAAATTCAACAATAGTAGGTATACCTGGAAGAACATTAGAATCAATTAAAAAACAGAGTGAACATAAACGAGATTTAGAACATGGAAAAATACCAGACCCAATTACTGAAATCCTAAACACACTTATAAAAAGACAAGAAGAACTTGAAGAAATAGTATACCATGAAAATAGATCAGAAGAAGACAGAAAAATAATGTACAAAGAATTAAAAGAATTAGCAAAAAATAATGAAGATTAACTATCTTCATTTAAAATTTATATTTATACTTTTTTTACCATCAGATGATTCAATCCATTTAACCTCCGTATTATAATACCAACGATTTTTCAAACTAGAATAATAATGATTAACATTACCATTAAAAGAAATTTTACACGGCATTTCCAGTTCAATTCTTTTTTTACTATCATCATGTAATTTAATTGTAGTATAAATTATATTTTTTCCATTGATTTCACTGTAATATAAAACCATGTCCTTTGGAATGTATACACTAATAGTTCTTTTAGAATCCACGTCCAATACATAAATTAATTTCACATTTTTCTGAATTTCTGTTAATAAACTTTTTGTTTCAACAGTAGTAGTGATATCTTCAGTAAATTCTATGCTTTTATACAAATATGGAATTGAGATAGAAGATAAAATGATTAACAGTATAAAGAATAATAACAAATATTCTAATGCAATTTGTCCTTTTTCATTCATACAATCATCTCCAGCATAAATGTAAAAAGTTGATACGTATTTCCAAATATGATAGTTATAAACAATCCCACTAAGACAAATGGTGCAAAAGAAATACTTTTTTTAATAGAGATAATCGAATTGTCAAATATTTCCTTTAATAATAGTACCTCTTTATCTGTTAACCCTCCTGCACTATTAGAACATATTAATTTGCCTTTATTATCTTTAAAATCATACCAGGATGTTTTATCAAAGTAATACCTGTCATTTTTATAATATAATGGATGTTGAAGTATCATTCCTTCTTTTAAATCAAATACGGGTATTTTATTTGTTAAGACTTCTTTAATTATTCCTTTTT
>ODAI010993596.1_pt1 | contig 12903 bp, 13 predicted proteins | sample 1539321 | NCBI WGS metagenome assembly ODAI01 (sample SAMN02144231, study PRJEB22623) | gut metagenome | biome: sheep rumen | host: Ovis aries | place: New Zealand | reverse complement strand
GGCTCATTCTCCCGCCGCAATGCCGGCAGAGTCAGCACCTCGGGTCGAGCCATCAGTAGTGCCCGCGACATCACGCGCAGAAATAATGTATCGCAGAGCCGTACATCGGCAGCTTCAGTAGGCAGCCGGGGCGGAAATGCGGATCGTACATACGGAAGTGCCAACACCCGGGTAGCTGCGCGTAGCAACACAGGAACAAGTCGCAGTAATGTCAATGCCTCTGGAACAGCGGGCAGCCGAACCAGTGCTACTGCGAGCAGAGGCAGCGCAGCAACCAATCGAAGCAGTGCAAGCACCGGACGTGGCAGTGCAAGCGTAAACCGCAGTACATCATCGGGTACCAGCAGAACCAGTGCTACTACATCAAGAAGCACTTCCAGCGTAAACCGCAGTAGCAGCAGTACCACCCGAAGCAGCGCCAGTGCAAGCCGAAGTAGCAGTAGTACGACACGCAGTAGTGTAAGTACCAGCCGTAGCAGCACAAGCGGTGCATCGCGCAGTAGCAGTTCTTCCACTTATCGTAGCGGAGGCTATAGTGGCGGCAGCAGTCGCAGCAGTGGTTCCTATGGAGGCGGATCCTATGGTGGCGGCTCCCGCTCAGGAGGCGGTTCGTATGGTGGAGGTTCCCGCTCCGGAGGGGGTGGTGGAGGCTCACGTTCCGGCGGTGGAAGACGATAATCATATGTAACGGGTACTTCTAAAGCTATTCTGAAGAGACGGCTTTTAGGAGTACCCTATAATAATATATCAACAATAAAAAAATTCAACAATGTATAGTGATCCCAAAGAGTGCATATATTGCACCAAGCACGATTCAAGAGACGCAATCATGATGCATATCTGCGACCTGAGTGTCAGCAAGGCATATCTGTTCAAAGAACAGACTTACCACGGACGTTGCCTTGTAGCGTATAACAAGCACGTGAACGATCTGAATGAATTGAGCGACGAAGAACGCAATGCCTTCATGGCTGACGTGGCGAAAGTTACGCGCGCCATGCAGAAACTCTTCAACCCTGAAAAAATTAACTATGGTGCTTTCAGCGACAAACTGTCGCACCTGCATTTCCACCTGGCACCAAAATACGTGGACGGCCCGGATTATGGTGGAACATTCCGCATGAATCCCGGTGAAGTGTATCTGAAAGAAGACGAATACCAAGAGATGATTCAGGCGCTGAGAAAGGAGATTCTCGGCTGATGGATATTCTGGACAAAATAGAAGGTATAGAAGCGAAGTTCCATGAAGTGGGACTACTGATTACCGACCCTGATGTCATCTCTGATCAGGCACGATATGTGCGTCTGAACCGGGAATATCACGACTTGGAGAAAGTGCTTGTTTCGGCTGACAAATATAAAAAGGCAGTGGCGACACTTGCTGAGGCGAAACAACTGCTTTACAGCGGGGATGAAGAGTTGAGGGAGATTGCCAAGGCGGAGATTGATGAGATTGAACCTACCCTGCCTCAACTGGAGGAAGAATTGAAATTGCAACTTATCCCGCAGGACAAAGAGGACGGAAAGAACGTTGTGATGGAAATTCGTGGCGGTACCGGTGGCGACGAAGCGGCTTTGTTTGCCGGTGATTTGTTCCGTATGTACACGAAGTACATAGAAATAAAAGGCTGGAAATACACGGTCTCCTCCTGTTCAGAAGGTGCAGCCGGCGGATACAAGGAAATCATCTTCAACGTAATGGGTGACAATGTGTATGGTACACTCAAATATGAATCCGGAGTGCATCGGGTGCAACGTGTACCTGCCACAGAAACACAGGGGCGTATACACACGTCCGCAGCTACCGTTGCCGTTCTGCCGGAAGCGGACGAATTGGATGTGCAAATCAATGAAGGTGAGATCAAGTGGGATACCTTCCGTTCCGGCGGAGCAGGCGGACAAAACGTAAACAAAGTGGAATCCGGAGTGCGCTTGCGCTACAATTGGAAGAACCCGAATACGGGGGAAGTGCAAGAGATACTGATTGAATGTACTGAAACCCGCGACCAGCCGAAGAACAAAGAGCGTGCCCTCGCGCGCCTGCGTACGCAGATATACGATAAGGAGCACCAAAAGTATATTGACGACATTGCCGCCCGCCGCAAGACCATGGTTTCCACGGGTGACCGCTCGGCAAAAATCCGCACATATAATTATCCTCAAGGTCGCGTTACAGACCATCGTATCGGTTATACTGTATATAACTTGTCTGACTTTATGGACGGTAACATACAGGGCGTGATTGATGCGCTGCAGGTGGCTGAGAATGCCGAACGGCTGAAAGAAGCGGAACTATAAAGGGGTTCAAATAGTTGAAAGGTTTGATGGATAAAAGTATATGTTTTATCAACCGGATATAGAATCACTGGTGTTGCCGGAAGAAGAATCCGCCCATTGCGTGCAAGTGCTTCGTGCACAGGCTGGTGACCACATCATGTTAACGGATGGGAAGGGAACTATCTACGAAGCCGAGATTATCAACCCACACCGAAAACATTGCTCTTTCCGCATCATTCGCCAAGACCGACCCGCCCCACTGCACGAGGGACATGTACACATGGCAATCGCGCCTACCAAAAATATGGACCGCTTGGAATGGATGATAGAGAAATGCGTCGAAATGGGTGTGGACGAAATCACTCCCGTTTTGTGCCGTCACAGCGAACGCAAGAATATCAACCACGAACGGCTTCAGAAAATACTGGTTTCTGCTGGGAAACAGTCTCTGAAAGCCACCTTCCCCACCCTACACCCGCTCACCCCATTTTCTGCGTTTGTCGCCAAACGGACAGAGCAGGACAAGTTTATTGCTCATTGTCTGGATTTGGGGATAAATGGACAAGAGGAGCACACCACCACCGATGTGCAACATAATTATGCTGCAAGTGAGGCTAAACAAGCCCTGAAAAACAGGCTTGTACGCGGGCATTCGGTAGTAATACTGATTGGACCGGAAGGCGATTTTTCACAAGATGAAATACAATCAGCGTTGCAGAACGGCTGGCTACCTGTCTCGCTCGGGAAAGCAAGGTTACGCACTGAAACGGCAGGATTGGTGGCATGCCATACTGCATTGCTGATAAACGAATAAACTAATAAAAACAAATTAACACACATGGAAGAAAAAACTACTATAAAACAATCCACTCGCATTCAGACCTCCATACTGGCAGGTCCGGAAAAAAAGTTTCTGGTATGGGCTGCATCCCGCATGCCTAAATGGGTGACAAGCGACATGCTGACATGGTTCGGCGTTTTGGGCGCATTTATTGCAGGCATAAGCTATGTGCTTGCCAACTACAGCCTCAATTGGCTTTGGCTTGCATCGCTGGGTTATGTCATCAACTGGTTTGGCGATTCGATGGATGGGTCTTTGGCACGCGTTCGCAACCAGCAACGCAAACTGTACGGATACTATCTGGATCATAACATTGACTGCATATGCGAGTTCTTTATCTTTGTAGGAATCGGTATGTCCGGATTGGTTAACTTTTGGCTGGCACTACTATGTTATGTAGTGTATTTGCAGTTAGAGGTGTATGTGGCTATCAATGCAAAGATTAAGAACGAGTTCAAACTTACTTACGGCAAAATGGGTCCTACTGAGTTCCGCCTGTTCATGGTAATTGTCAATACATTGCTTATCTATGTAATGCCCTTAGTGAATGTACACCACGTATACGACATTACCATTGGCATGAATAGTTACCGTTTGGAGCTGCAACTGATGGACTACATCGGTTTCGGAATATGGATTATTCTGTTTGTCAGTTATCTGGGGTCGTTCTTCAAGGATTTGCGCTATTTTGCCAAAATTGACCCGCTGCCAAAGCGCGAAGAAATTTGATAAAACCTTTGCGCATGTTTTCGCAGTATACACAAAACAAATTTCTACGTTTGATTGCTTTCTCTGCCTCTACCTTGGTGGGGACTGCTGTTGATACAGCTATTTTGTGGCTGTGCGCCAATTTTGTATTTGAGGGGTACGTAGGCGAACGAGTGGTTTCGCCTACTATCTCGTTTTTATGCGCAACGATTGCTAACTTTATCGTTGCGTATTTTATTGTTTGGCGCGACCGGATAAGTCAGCGTTCCACCAAGTCTTTTTTCACTCACTACGCCGGCTATTTTGGCAGTTGTATCGGTGGTTTTATTATCAAAATGCTTTTTTTGCAGATATTCTCGGTACTGCTTGCATGGCATGTGGTATGGTGCAACCTGCTGGCACTATGCTTCTCTGGCTTGTTCAATTTCGTTATCAACGATATGTTGGTGTTCAGAAAACGTGCAGATGGCGATCCTGAGAAACTGGCAGAAAGTCCGGCAGAATGACAAATAATTGTGGCAAAAAACATTTTTTTTGATTAAAAATTTGCATATATCAAATTTTATTTGTAACTTTGCAGCCGCAAACGGATGATAGTGCTAATAATAACGCAAACGTTTGCCATCAGTGAAAAACAACCGTTCTTAACAGGAACACAAAACAAATACCACAATGAAAGAACTACGCACACTAATCATTGAAGGCGAGCGCCGCCCTACTGAAGAAGAGATTTTAGCGGCACAGGCCTTTGCCAATTCCAAGAAATGTATTGTAGAATTGCGCTGGTTTATTCCACATTCAGGTTGGAAATCACGCATTATCAGTGAGGAAACGAATATCGGAGAGTTGATTATGGCTATCAACACGGCTATTTATAGTCTGTGACATGGAAAGCTGCAGGTACAAACAGATTGTAGGAGGGCGTATTCTCACCCCCCAAGGTTGGCTGAATGGTGGCAGTGTGATTGTGGAAGGTCCCAAAATCTTTGCTGTAGAGACCACCCAACTGAGTATCAGAGATGCAGAGCGCATTGATGTCCATGGCGCAGACATTGTGCCCGGAGGGATTGATTTGCACGTGCATGGTGGTGGTGGTCGCGACTTTATGGAGGGCAACAAAGAAGCATTTGACGTTGCTGTGCAGGCACATCTTTACTATGGTACCACCAGTATTTTCCCCACACTGAGTAGTTCTACCGTACCGATGATTGAAGCGGCGATTGACACGTGCCGCGAGATAATGAATGACCCCTTGTCGCCTGTTCAAGGTTTGCATTTGGAGGGACCATATTTCAATCCTGCACAAGCAGGTGCACAGATTCCCGAGTGGATTAAGTTGCCGCGCCCGGAGGAATACTACTCTATTTTGGAGCGAGGCAGGGGAGTGCTGAAACGCTGGGACGAGGCACCTGAATTGGAGGGCTCGAAAGGGTTCGTGGTGGCGTGTGCATCGCACGATGTACTGCCCTCCATTGCTCACACGCGGGCGCTATATCAAGATGTACATGAGGCGAACCTCGCCGGCATGACTCACGCGACACATTTCTATAACGCCATGCCTGTGGTGTACAAAAAACGCGAATATAAGATTCCCGGAACAGTAGAATCCATTTTTGCCGAACGCAACATGACAATTGAGATGATTGCGGATGGCATCCACGTTCCGCCGATTATGCTGAAAATGGCATGGCAGGTTAAGGGTACGGACAAAACCTGTTTCATCACAGATTCACTGGCAGTTGCCGCTTCGGAATCAGGTGTCGCTTTCGACCCGCGTGTTATTGTTGAGGATGGCGTATGCAAGTTGGCTGACCGTTCAGCTTTGGCGGGATCGGTCGCCACGATGGACCGTCTGGTCCGCACTGCTGTACAGCAGGCTGAGATTCCTATGGAAGACGCTTGCCGTATGGTCAGCGAAACACCTGCCAAGATTATGGGTATCTACGACCGCAAAGGCTGCTTGGAAAGAGGTAAAGATGCCGACATCATCTGTTTTGACAGCAATCAGCAACTGACGTTTGTCATGCAGTGCGGTCGTGTGATTAGGTCATCATGAACCTGTTGCGCGCCCTCTCCTCTGTTTTCTTTCCGTTCCGATGTGCCGGGTGCGGAGAGGTCTTGAGCGATGAAGAAGAGTTTGTCTGTGCACAATGTCTTGGGGTACTACCTGTTACCGAGGAAGCATGGCATCGAGGAAACAAATTGGAGATGCTTTTTCGCTCTTTTGCGCCCTACATGCAGGAAGAAAGCAAAACAGCAAACAAGTTCATCCGAGGGGCGGCATACACCTACTACCGCAACTCTGTGCCCAACATTATACACACTATGAAATTCACCGGTGACCCGAAGTTGGCGCGGTGGATGGGAAAAAGGGCGGCACAGGCTCTTAGCAACAATAATAGTTCGTTTTTTGAGGGAATTGATTTGTTAATTCCGGTTGCACTGCATCCCAGACGACTACAAGAACGCGGTTTCAATCAAAGTGAATGGATATGCATGGGAATATCCGAGGTGACCGGCATTCCTATTGACACCAATCATCTGGTACGAACCGTATATACAGATCAACAGAGCCGTAAGACGCTTGAAGAAAGGGCGACTTTAGGCTCTGTTTTTTCTGTCATAAATCCCAACGAACTGATTGGCAAGCATGTATTAATTGTGGACGATGTGGTCACCACAGGCACGACTATTAAGCGTGTACTGGAGGTGCTCCACCCTATCCGCAGGTGTACTTATTCGGTTTTTGGTATGACGTTTGCAGTACGCTGATCAGTACTGCTCGTCTTGATTGGGGAACGAACTGTCTTTCACTGCATTCACATAAGCATCGACTGCTTGATGCACTTCATCTGCCATTTCGGCAAAATGACGCAGGAACTTAGGCTTGAAGCCGTTGTTCAATCCGAGCATGTCGTGCAGCACCAACACCTGTCCGTCGGTGGCATTGCCCGCGCCGATACCAATTGTTGCGGCAGAAACAGATTTTGTCACTTTGGCAGCCAACGCTGCGGGAATTTTTTCCAGCACAATGGCAAAACACCCTGCCTCGTCAAGCAACTTGGCGTCTTTCAGCAGTTTGGCTGCCTCGTCTTCTTGTTTGGCTCGCAACCCGTACCCGCCAAATTGGTTCACCGATTGCGGAGTAAGTCCCAAGTGACCGCACACGGGGATTCCCACCTTAATCATATGCCTAATGGCAGGCAACACTTCTTCTCCGCCCTCTATTTTTACGGCGTCCGCACCACTCTCTTTCAGAATACGCACTGCATTACGCACCGCTTCTTCCTCACTTACCTGATAACTGCCAAAGGGCATGTCCACAACCACGAGGGAATGTTGTGCGGCACGAACCACACCTTTTGTAAGAAAGATCATCTCATCCATTGTTATAGGTAGTGTGTATTGGTTGCCACAAACGACATTGCTGGCACTATCGCCCACCAAAATAATCTCTACCCCCGCCTCATCAACGAGTCGCGCAAGAGTATAATCATACGATGTGAGCATGGCTATCTTCTCACCATTTTGTTTCATTTGGCGCACCTTAGTGGTGGTCATTCTACTTGATTGAGTATGTACTGACATGATGTCTAAATTTTATTTATCAATTATTTACGAATTCCTCTTTTATTCAGTTCGCGCTGATATTCGCGCGCATTTTGCATGTGTTGTACATAGGAACGCGAGAACCTATGTGTGCCGTCCAGCGCTGGCGATGCGCACATATACAAGTAATCAGATGGTGTATAGTTAAGTGTGTAATCAACGGTTTTGCCCTTGGGGATGCAAATCGGTCCCGGAGGCAGTCCTTTGTATAGATAGGTGTTGTAAGGAGAGTCGTAACGAAGGTGTTCTTTCAGAATCCTGCGCAACGTAAAATCACCCACAGCAAACTTCACCGTAGGATCTGCTTGCAACAACATCCCTTTGCGTAGGCGGTTGATATATAGTCCGGCTACCAGCGGTTTATCCACATCCTTGGACGTTTCTTCTTCCACAATGGACGCCAAAGTCACCACTTCCCATGGCTGCATATGCATCTGCTCGCATTGTGATAAACGCTTCTCGTTCCAGAACGCTTTGTACTCGCGGTGCATACGGGCAAACAAATCGTCTGCCGACATGTTCCACCACACCTCATAGGTGTCGGGGATAAACAGACACACTGCCTGTGGTACTGTCAGCCCAAACTTACTCATATACAACGAATCCGACAAACGTAATGCTATATCGGCAGAATCAATCATCAGTTGCGAGGCCAACTTTCGGGATAACTGTGCCTGCGTGCGTATCGTGTTAAAAGATAGTTTGACAGGCACTTGTCTGCCATTTCTGAACATACGGATAACCTGTCTGTCACTCATCACCGGTTCCATTCTGTAGCACCCCGTCTTGACAAATGGGTGCTCAGCATCCGTCAGGTGCATTTGCTTTGCCTGACACTGAAAAAGGAAAGGGATACGGAAAGCGAAATCATGCTCAATCTGTTCTATCAACTCTGCTTCCGATGTATGTGGATAAACATAAATCAAGTGGGACTCACCATCACGTGAATTCACATTCTTACCGGATATAATACCCAATGCAAGCGCCGCGCCAATAACTATGATTGACAACGCCGAAGCAAAGTTTAATGCCCAAACCAATATGCTTTTTTTCCGTTTCACGCTGCAAAGTTACTGCTTTTTTCTGACATGTGCAAGAAAAAAAAGAATAAAAAACAGAAAAGAGCAGATTTTAGGCGTTTTTTCAAAAATACAGTAAGGAAAAGGACACCGATGAATTGGCAAATGATAACCATAAGATAACCATAAGATGACCATAAGATAACCATAAGATGAGCTTGAGAGAATCATGAGAGGTTTGCACGGCGCGGCAAATTTACACTCTCTACGCGCTTCTTTCATTCGGAAAAAGCCGGACTTTAAGGCGAAAAAACAAAGAAAATATCATAGAGTACTCATTTTTTTGCCCAAAGGCTTGCACAATTCAAAAAAAAGTAGTACCTTTGCACTCGCTTTTGTGAGCGCATGAATAAAACAACCGACATATTGCTCGATTTAAGCAGGCTGACACCGGGCGTGCAGACGCTTAGTTTTCATCTGGACAACGCCTTCTTTCAAGGGTTGGATCAGGACGATATACTCGGCGGAAACGCACAAGCAGAAGTGCAAGTGACCGCACAAGCTGACAGTGCCAACCTTGAGATAAAGATAAGCGGCTCGGTACAAGTGACTTGTGACAGGTGTCTTGACCCCATGGACTTGGAATTAGAGCCGATTGTTGACAATCAGTTGCTGAAGTTGGCGGATGAGGACGGCGAGGACGACAACGCTATCTACGTGAGCGAAGATCATCCGCAATTCAACTTGGGATGGTTGCTGTACGAGATTATTGATGTCAACCTACCGGTGGTACACTCTCACCCCGAAGGACAATGCAACCCCGAAATGCAAGCTATCCTGCGCGAACTGAAAGTCGAAGAAACAGAACAATAATTAAACCGTGTAGCGATACACGAACAATATAAACTGAATCAATTATTATTAACAATTAAACAATTATGGCACATCCTAAAAGAAGACAATCGCACACTCGTACCGCGAAGCGTCGTACCCATGATGTAGCGGTTATGCCCACTCTGGCTGTTTGCCCGAACTGCGGCGCACACTATATCTACCACACTGTTTGTGGTTCTTGTGGATACTATCGTGGTAAGCTTGCTATCGAACAGGCTGCTGAAGCTTAACCTGGCAAGATGATGATTGATAAGCGCATATAGCCTTGAGTGATTTCCACTCAGGGCATTTGCACTTAATTAACCCAAACCCTAAAAGTAAGTACAAAAAAGATGGATTACAACAATTTTAACCAAGATGGCTCCTCTAATCGCCGTCCAAGACAACGATTCCACACCAATCAGAATGGTAATCGCTACGAAAGAGCATCCTACTCTCCCGCCGAAGGAACACAACCTAACACTTTTCGACCTCGACAGGAGCGCACTTATATCCGACAGGACCAGGGCGGTTTCCAACAACGTCAGGACACTAACGGCTTTCAACAGCGCCAAGAGGGGTTCCGCCCGCGTTTCAGCGAGAACAGAAACGGTTTCAACGCACGCCCGCGCTTTGACCATACGCAAGAGTCCGTTTATGCGCAGCGTCCTCCCCGTCGTTTCGATAAGTCCGCACACGCAGGCGCGCGTCCATTCAATAGTGCACGCCCGCAATGGAACAATAATCAGGAACAACCTGCCCAAGAGGGCGGTTTTAGCCGTAAACCGGCGTTCAACAAACAGCGTCAGCGCACTGCCACGCCTAACGCTAAGTACTCTACACGCAAGCGAATGGAGTACGAAGAGAAGTATGAAGACCCTACAAAGCCTATTCGCTTGAACAAGTTCCTCGCCAACGCCGGAATCTGCTCGCGCCGTGAAGCGGACGATTTCATTCAGGCAGGCGTTGTCACCGTCAACGGAGAAGTCGTAAGCGAACTCGGAGCCAAGGTGCTACCGACTGATGTAGTGAAGTTCCACGACCAACCCGTACGCAGGGAAAAAAAAGTTTACGTTCTACTGAACAAGCCTAAGAACTGCGTCACTACTACCGATGACCCCCAAGAGCGCCGCAAAGTGACAGACTTGGTAAAGAACGTTGGTCCCGAGCGTATTTACCCCGTGGGACGTCTTGACCGCAATACAACTGGTGTTCTCCTCCTCACCAACGATGGTGATTTGGCGGCCAAACTCACGCATCCCAAGTATGGCAAGAAGAAAATCTACGCCGCCACACTTGACAAAGACCTCACCGACGAGGCGTACAACGAGATCATGGCGGGGATAACCCTTGACGATGAAGGGATTATTCCAGATGCATTGGCTTTCCCCAAAGAGGATGACCGCAAGCATATCGGCATTCAGATTCACTCCGGGCAGAACCGCGTCGTTCGCCGAATTTTTGAGAAAGTTGGCTACAAGGTTGTTGCGCTGGACCGCGTAAGTTTTGCCGGCCTTACCAAGAAGAATGTTCCTCGTGGCAAGTACCGTTTCCTCACTCAGGACGAAGTGAACATGCTTCTGATGGGAGCGTTTGAATAAATAAACAATAAGCGCGAATTACACTTCTGTGAGCATTGAATAAAGTGCTGACAATGACAAAAAGAAATCCCACCTCTGCTGTATGAGGAGGGATTTTTTTCATTTCATTCCGTTTTTTCCTTGATTATACCATGCCTGTAGGCATAAAGCAGTTCCTTCAGACTATCCACCTGTGCTTCCAACTGTTTGCCAATGTCGGTGTCGCGAACTAGCATTCGGTGTTGGGAGAAATCCAACAATTGCACTTGGGAATGAATATCTGCACCGCTTGCCACCGCTTCTGCCAAACTGTCGAAATGCTTGTGTTCAACCAATTTCATGCCATGGCTGTTATAGATGAGCGTATAGCCGGCGATACCCGTTTGTGCCTGATATGGTTTGGAGAAACCTCCGTCTATCACGAGCCGCCTGCCCTCTGCACGTACCGGAGACTCACCACTAAGCGTATGTACAGGAATGTGCCCGTTGATAATCTTGCCAATGGTTGGGTCCAGACCAAACTCACGCAATATGTTCTCGCAAGTCTCACGCTTATTTGCCAGTTCGTAATACGCTCCTTTTGTTTCTTTGCCGACCGACTTGTCCCCTATAAAATAGCGCTCAAAGGTCGTCATCTTGTCTTTGTTGTAGAGCGGCGAATAGGGACCGCACCACAGATACCACATATAATCCAGTTCTTTCGAGGGACTATATACATGGGTGGTGCAGAAATCATCTGCATGATTGTCACCGTAGTACGCTTCGCGAATGACTTCATCCGTTCTCTCCATCAACGCTTTACCGCTCACACGCTTGCCGCAAACCTCCACCTCGGTAAAGGTTCCGTCTGCATTCATCGGAATTGCGGCGTGATAAAGCAAACAGTTGTTGGTCACCAAGTGTAGGCTACCATGTTGATACAGGCATCGCAGGTGTTTTTGCAGCCGTTTGGAACGACGGAACGAGTGCAGCAACTGTTCCATTAGTGCAAACTCGTCTTCAGACAACTCATATGGATGTGCTGGGTCTATAGTGGGGAAATGAGTATCTAAAAGCGGATACGTGGTACCGCCAATACAGATTGTGCCTTTCTTATAGTCGATTTTATCCAGCAAGAGCCTGTCCTCCATCTGATACTCAGGATGATGCAAGATGGTTTGCCCTTCCAGTTTGAACTGCAGGATGGAGATGGCTTTATGCATCTTTGCCATCAACCCGGCTGAACGTTTCAGACGGACGTTGTTCTCAAAATCCTTGGTCTGGAAATAAGTGCACGGGTCATCGCCATAGTGGTCCAAAGCAAATGTAGCCAAGGGCAGCAAGTTAATGGAATAATCTTCCTCCAGTGTCTCAACATTGGCGTAACGTATAGAAACACGCAACACGGTGGCAATCAATGCCAAATTGCCAGCAGCTGCACCCATCCACTCAATGTCGTGATTACCCCATTGCAGGTCAAAATCGTGATAGGCGCAAAGGTGCTCCATGATGCGAGGTGCACCGGGACCACGGTCAAAGATGTCGCCAACGATGTGCAATTTGTCAATCACCAAGTGGTGAATAAGGTGACAAATGGCTTTCAGCAGGTCTTCTGCCTTGCCTATACGAATAATGGAGTCAATGATTGCCTGATAGTAGTCCTGACGGTCAGGTTCGGACTTGCTCTCGTGCAGTAACTCTTCGATGATGTAAGCAAACTCTTTGGGCAGACGCTTGCGCACCTTGGAACGTGTATATTTGACGGTCACGGCGCGAGTCACCTCTACCACCTGCATCAAGCGCCTTTTGTACAGTTCGTCCATCAGTTCACCTTTCAACTGATGGCAGTACTCCAAGCGCTCCTCTGGGTAGTAAATCATTGCACAAAGTGCACGTTTCTCCTCTTCTTGCAGAGTGTCTCCGTAGATGTCGTCCACCTTGCGGCGGATAACACCGGAGGCATTCTTAATAACATGCAGGAAAGCGCCATCGGCTCCGTGAAGGTCACTCAAGAAAT
>ODAI014171106.1_pt1 | contig 12904 bp, 10 predicted proteins | sample 1539321 | NCBI WGS metagenome assembly ODAI01 (sample SAMN02144231, study PRJEB22623) | gut metagenome | biome: sheep rumen | host: Ovis aries | place: New Zealand | reverse complement strand
TCACGAGCTGGAACTCGGCCAAGAGCCTGTCTATGTCGCCGCCTCGCTGGCGGAAGCTGTCGGCAAATGAGGCGAGGAAGTCGTCGAAGGGACTCTGCATGGCCTAGATCATCTCCATTCGAAGCTCGTTGCCAGAAGCGTCGACAAGGCGCCCCGAGACCGTTCCGTCCTGCTCGAGGCATATGCGCACGTCGTAGCTGGTGCCCGGTACTGCCTGCTCGCAGACAAGGTGGCAGACCTCGCGGAAGTGCCCCTCGCCGAGGCGATGTCGGTCCGTGTGTGCGTCGATGGCGCGTGCCACGACGAGCTCCACGGAGGTGTCGTCCGCGCGCAGTCCCATCTGTCCCGGATCGGAGGTGCCGACGGCACCCTTCGGTAGCAGCGTCTGCATCATTCTGCCGCGTCTGCCCGGATAGAGGATGCCCAGCGGATGGGGCACGTGCAGGATGGGTGCCGGCGCGGGAGGAACTGGTGGCTCGGGAGGTATGGGTGGCTCAGGCGGCTCTGGAGGTTCGGATGGCTCGAGCAGGGGACCGAAGAGCTGGTCCATGAGCTGCTCGGCCGTGGCGCCGCCGCCGTTGGTGTGGACGGGGTTCTGCGGCAGGTCGACAAGCGTGTTCGCAAAGCGAGCGGCACCGAAGGATACCGCCTCGGAGGGTCGGAAGAGGCTGACGAGCACGCCGTCTCCCACGAGCTCCTCCACCTTGCGACGTACCATCGGCATCCTGCTGGCCCCACCGGAGAGGACCACGTGGGTCACGGGTACGCCTAGCTTGCGCGCAGACTCGAACATCGAGGACAGCTTCTCGACCGTCCGATCGATGAGGTGCTCGGTTGCGGCCTCGAACTCGCGACGCGTCACGTCGAGGCGCACGGGCGTCCCGTCGGGCAGGAAGAGTCCCACCCTTGCGCGCTCGCTCTCGGTGAGCTCGTGCTTGCAGCGGACGGCGCAGTCGCGCAGCTGGTCGTCCATGTAGGGGTCGCCCTCGGTCGCCGCGCTTCCAAGGCGCTCGCGAAAGAGTCCGATGAGCGCTTCGTCGAAGTCTATGCCGCCCACGTCGCCGAGGCCGTCGTAGTCGTGGATGTCCCACGGGCGCTCGACGTTGCCGGGCATCACGGCGCGCGCGGTCACGAGCGCCGTGTCGAAGGTCCCATGTCCCAGGTCGTAGACGACCACGTTGACATCGCGCGTCGCGATACGCCGGCCCGGTACGACCTCGTGACGCATGAAGTGCAGGAAGTCGAGCGCGATGGCGGCTGGCTCGGGGATGCTGCCCACGACCACGTAGTGCAGTCCGTCGGGCGAGGGAATCCTCGAGACTGCTGCATGCATGCTTGAGATAAGCTGTCGCGCATCGCCAAACGAGGCGGGGTAGGTGAGCACGACGTTGCGCGTGGGAGCGATTCCTCGCGCGGCCATGGTCTGTGCGCTGGCCTCGAGGGCGCGTCGCGCCACGGCTGTGTAGACGTCACGAGCGTCCACCACACGCTCGGACCCGTCGGGCTCGCCCAGGCGTATCGACTTCTTGGCAAGGGCACGCTTGACGGCGCGCACGACCCGGCTGGGGTCGCGGTGCGCGACCGAGCCGATGCTGCCTACGTCGATGGAACCGTCCTCGCAGACATACGCCTCGGTCGGCATGCCCGAGCCTCCTGCCCACTGGGGCGGCAGGGTGCTCTCGGGTAGCCCCGTCTCGGCATTGAGGATCGAGACGTAGGCAAAGGCGTTGCCGATGTCGCAGCCGAGCGCCCGCATGCTAGTCGTCCTCCCCGTCGAACTCCCACTCCAGCCTGCTGCGCACGATCGATTGGGTCGGGTCGGTGGGCCGGCGCGCCTCCACGCAGAGTGAGCCGCTCTCATCGATCACCAGGCGCTCCTCGCAGAGCGTGCCCTGCGGCACAGGGCCGCCGTGGTCGAGGCGTATGTCTCCTATGTGCTTCCAGTCTCTACCGATTGCCAGCTGGTCGGGCTGGTCGACGGTGGCCTCGTAAACAGAGAACCTGCTGGTTCGCATGTCTGGATGGGAGGTCATCGACCTGCTGAAGCGCTCCGGCACGAAGGGAATCTCGGTGCCGGCGGGGATGTGCACGCCCACGTAGTCGCGTCTCGTGCGTGCGTCCACGTACTTGATGCCCAAGTCGCGCCGCGTGCGCTGGATGATGTGCCCCCATCCGGACTCCGGCGCCCCGTAGCGTGCCGCGCCGTAGGATATGGCCCTGCTCGGCTGGTAGAGCACGATGTCCTCGTCACGGTAGCCCATCGCGCGCTCGGTGAGCGCGTCAAGCAGGGCCTTGCGGACCATGGGCATGCGACTCGCCCCTCCGGTGAGGACGATCTTCTCGGGCCTCCGTGCAGGATTCTCCTCGAGCATCTGCATCGTGAGGTCGATCGTCTGCATGAGCTTGTCGCGTGCCCGCTCCTCGAACTGCTCGCGCGTGATGGGGTCGCAGCGGTGCATGGCGATGCGGGGCACGTAGGAGGTCTCGTCGGAGAGGATGTGCTTTGCCGACTCGGTCTCCTCGGAGAAGTACTCGAGGAAGAGCTGGTCGTGCCACTCGCTCTCGCGTACGCCCCGCACCGACTCGCGCAGGATGGCCTCGATGTCGCGGGTGAAGTCCTCTCCGCCCACGCCCTTGAGGCCGTTGCTCACGTGCTCGTCGTAGTAGCGGACCTTGCCTGCGGCGTTCTCGATGCCACGCGGGTAGCAGGTGAGGATCGTGGCGTCGAAGGTGCCCCCACCCAGGTCGTAGACGAGGGCCGTCATGGGGTCGGTACGCTCGGGCATCTCGCCGGCGAGGTACTCCAGGGCGGCGGCAGCCGGCTCGCGGATCGTGCCGACCACCTTGAGGGGAGTCCCGTCCTCGAGCGTCGCCTCCTCGACGGTCTCCACCAGCAGCTGGCGGTCGCTGGCCAGGTAGTCGGCAGGGTAGGCGAGGGAGATGAGGTTGGTGGTCTGTTGGGAGATTTCCTCCAGGCGTCGGTTGGCCTTGCGGATACAGTCCTCCACTACCATGCGCGCGGCCTCGCGGTAGGTGAAGGTCCGCCCGCCCATCTCGAAGCTCTCGCGCAGGTGGCGCTTGAGCAGCACCTGGTACCTGCTGCGAGGGATACGCATCTGCTCGACCTTGAGCCCGACTACGGGCTCTGCCATGCCCTCTTCGTAGAAGAAGCGGCTCGGGATGCCCTCCTGGGCCCTGCCATACTGCACGGGGATGAGGTCGTACTCGGTGCCGCCGGTCCTAGTGTCCTCGTCCATCCCGTCGACGTAGCTGGGGAACGAGTAGCAGTTGCCGAAGTCGAATCCGATCACGGTGGGCATGGGGCGTCTCCTAGGCAAAGCGTTGCATTTGACGAAACCATAGTAGTGTACGGGGAGGGGCGGTGCCTCGCGGGTGGCGCAAGCGAGCTGGCGCTAGCGCCATGTGTCAGATCGAGGGCGTGAGGAGGGGGAAGTCTCCCGTCGCGTTGAAGAGCACCACGACTGCCGTGGCGTTGTCCGACATGTCCGCACCCTGTGCCAGGCGGTACGCCATGTGCTGAGGGTTGCCCTCCGCCGCCATCTGTGCCGTCGAGTCCACGCCCTGGGAGAGGGCAGTGCGCATGGAGTCGAGCGACTGGGTGGCCCAGACGCCGTCGGTGCAGATGGCCAGCACGTCTCCCGGCCTGGGTGTGAAGGAAGCGATCGTGGGCCTCAAGGCCAGGTGGTAGCCCAGTGCCTGGTCGAGCGCGTTGGAAGTCTCGGACACGCGCCCGTCGTTGCTCACCTGCTCGAGACTGCCGCTACGCAGCAGGTAGGCGCGGCTGTCACCGACCGAGGCAATCGTGAGCGTCCTGCCGTCGTAGTGGGCCACGGTGAGCGTGGCACCCGAGCCCTTGCGGCCCAGGAGGTCGGAGAGCTCGCTTACATAGGTGTCCACTAGGCGGATGGCCGTCGTCAGGCGGTCTGCGATCTGGGGGTGCAGAGGGGTCGCGGCGTCCCAGGCCTTGGCGAGGTAGTTGCAGCTCACGCGGGATATGACCTCACCGAATGGTGCCCCGCCGATGCCGTCGGAGACGGCCCACAGGTGCCGTTCGGCATCGATGAGGTATGAGTCGTCGTTCTTGCTGCGCGCGCCGGTCACCGAGTAGCCGCCGTTGATGGTGACGCAGGCATTGGTATCCGCCACGTCGTCGCCCGGTGACGCGGACCCACGTTCCGTCCTGCGACGATTGAGCTTGGCGGTCGGTATCAGGTGCTGGCTGTCGAAGGGTTCCTGAGGTGACGCGCCACCCATGGCGGCGCCTGAGCTGGTGTAGTTGTGTGCCAAGGGTGTCACGCTTCCCTTCGTCGGCTCGTGTCAAGGCGGTCCCGTGGGGTCATAGGGCTATTCCCAACCAGTGTACATCCCCGTTTGTACGCGATTGAACAATTGAGGCTATCGGGTCGGTATGGGACAAGGAAAGGCACGTTCGCAGTTGCCCAGGCTGAGGACCGCGGGCCTGGTCCGAGCGGCTCGTTCCATAAGGGGTTGCCCCTTATGGAACAGATCGGTTGAGGTGGTCCTTTGGCCTCGCTCGCTTCGAATGGGGCAGCCCCTTTCGGAATGCCTATGAGGCTCAAGCTGACACTCGAGGGCTGCTCGTCTGTAGTATGGTAGTGCCGGACGCACCGACCAAGGAGGGACTCCGATGCCCAACGCGCTGCACTATCTGCTCGTCACGCGCCTCAAGGAGGAGGTGGGCATCCGCGAGGACAACTACCAGCTGTGGGAGAGTCTCTTTCCGCTGGGCCTTCGAGTGCGTGACGTCCGGGCAAAGGCCACCAACCTCGGCAAGCGCCGCTACGACCAGCTGCTGGGCGACCTTGCCGACGAGTGGCGCGACGATGCGTCCAAGGTGGAGTTCGTGTCATGCGCAGAGCGCATCGTGCGCGGCACACGCCGGGGCTCCGTCGTTCCCGAGGTGGAGATCAGGCAGCTTGTGGGCGTGTCCGATGGCGATGACGCAGACCCTGCCAAGGAGCAGTTCGTCCAGGCCGTCCTAGAGAGCGTGACACGCACGACGATCGCTGGTCCGGACGGTGATGTCCCTTCCATACTGGGGCGCAGCCTTGCCGAGCACGCCTCGGACCCTTGGATCGCGGGTGCGGGCGACGAGCCCAACGACTACCGTGGCCTAGGATTCCTCTTTGCGGAGGAGTTCAAGGAGGCATTCGACGCGATGGTGCGGCGCGAGTTCGGATGGCAGGACGACCAGCTCTATGCGACCTTCTGGCAGGAGTACCGCTACCTGCAGGACCACTACCTCTCGGGCGTCTGCTCGGCGACTGAGGAGGCGCGGATCATCGCGGCACTCTTCACGATGTGCGTGCTGGCCTGTCTTGTGGGGCCAGGCTCGTACGTGGGGTGCCTGGGCTTCACGGGTCCCGAGATGGTGCGGACTGTGGTGCGGATGGGGTCCCTGAATTCCTCGCGGCGCATGGCGGACCGCTACCAGCTGCAGCCGGTGGTGTTTAACGGGCATGATGCGCGCACCTACTACACCTCCGACGAGTCGGCGCTCGTCTTCGGCGCTGCCGACGTGGTGCGCTTCGGACGCGACGCGAAATGGCTGGGCGAGGACGGCGCGAGGGGCGTGAGCTTCTCTGATCCCGACGTGAGCCGTCGTCACGCGGAGCTGCGCCACTCGCCCAAGGGCTGGGAAATCGTGGACATGGGGGATGGCGAGGGCTCGTCCAACGGCACGCTCGTCTTCCGCGCGTTCGGCGGACCCATCTTCCGCAAGCGCGGGTTCTCTGCCACGGAGCGCGCGATCAAGATCCAATCGGGCGACATCATCTACATTGCGCCTCCCGACGGTTCCTCCTACGACGTGGAGCTCCGCCGGGGGAGGGTACTGCCCGAGATCGGCCGCGAGCCCCGGGCCTTCCGCTTCGAGCGCCGGGGGTAGACCTGCGTCGTTTTGAGGAAGTTGCCTTGAGCCAGGATTGACGTTAGGCAGCGAGGTGGGTAAGCGGGGGACACACCCCTCCTTGCGCTGTCTTGCGGGGCTGCGGCTCCGGCTGGTGCGGCAAAGAAGGGCGTATCCCTTGCTTGATGACATCTGTGCGTTCCAATAGGGGCTGCCCCTTGTAGAACGAACCGAAGCCTACGCCCACGCGAAGGTTTCGACGAGACGCGCCATCTCGTCCTCGAGCAGGAACTTGACGTCGTAGTCCTCCTCCTGCGCGCAGCGGCACCCGAGGCCAAGCAGGACGGCGTCCTGTCCCGAGAAGTAGAGATGCAGCCTCATGACGAACGACTCCGCATCCCTCTGCGGCACGGTGAGCTCAATGACGCAGTAGGCGGGGTCCGTGCCGCGCCCGGGCTTGACGGTCGCGCCGGCGATGCTCAGCATGCCTAGGGCGTCCGGTCCCTTCACCTTGCCCGAGTGCAGGAAGAGCTCGTCGAGGCGTTCGGCAAGCGCGTTGGCGTAGGCGGCCTCGTCGCATGATGCCAGTACGTCCTCTTCCCAGGAGGTGACGAGCCGGAAGGTGCGGCCAGAGTCGTCTTCCATTCGGTATGAGCGGCGATTGCCCATGGTGCTGTCGAGCTTGAGGGTATCGGGGACGAGGAACGTGAGCCTACCGGCAGCCTCCCTCCTCGTGGGCGGCTCGGGCTCGGGCTCCGGCTCCGGGACGGGCTCTGTTTCCGGCTCGACTTCCGGCTCGGGCTGTGAATCTGCGCCCGGAATGGAAGGGGTCGTGATTTGGGGCGTGTCCTCGGATATGATGCCCAGTGCGCGCTCGAGCACGTAAATGAGGTCGTCGAGGGGCGCCACGCGCCTGCGCTCACGTGGGTCGAAAGTCGTGCAGCGGCGCACGATGTCGTCGATGAGCTCCACGGCTGGCTTACCCGCATGCTCGTCCAGCTTCGCCTGCGGGATGGAGAGTCCCCGCTCCTTGGGGACCGTGCCCGCCTCGCGCGGAGCCTCCTTGGACTGGTCGAAGAGGCTGGGATGCATGCCGGTGAAGTAGTAGTAGACGAGGGCGCCAAGGCTCCAGATATCGGCCGTCGGCTCGTTGCGGAAGCGCCAGAGGCTGCCTTCGCGGCCGTCGTCATACATGTCGAAGACCTCGGGCGCACCGTACTGGAACGTGGCTGCTCGTGGGGCGTGGTCGCCGCCGAAGCCAGGTGTGACCATGCGCCGGGCGGGGGTGGAGTTGCCGAGGTCGATCATGTAGACACGCCCCACGGTGCCCGCGTGGTCGTCGAGCGCAGGGTACGTCCGTCCGTTGGCCAGGCGCACGGCAACATTGCCCGGCTGCAGGTCGCGGTGGGTGATGCCGCTCTGCCCCTGGCAGGTGTGCAGGTCCTTGAGAGCCAGACACATCTGGTAGGCAAAGGTGGCGGCTTGCAGCGGCGTGACCGAACCGGGGTTGCACTGTAGGCGGTCGTTGGCCATCTTGCGATCGTTGAGGAAGTAGGTGCCCTCACCGTTGGGCAGGTACTCCATCACGATGGCCCGATTGACATGCTCGCCGATGCGCATCTTGCCGTAACCGAGCGGTCGGGGCACGCGACCGTTGGCACCGTTGGCGTCGAGGAGGATCTGGTATTCCAGGCGGATGCGCTCCGCGTACTGGCTCTCCGGTTCGGTCGCGCTGACCATGGGCAGGATCTTGAGGCAGCAGTGGCTCTCTCGCGTGCACCGGTCTCCATCGGCGCGCGTGGGGAAGGAGGGCAGGCCGTCACCCAGCCATCCGGCGACGGAGAACGCCTCGCCGAAGCCGCCCCCGCCGATCCTGTTGTTGGTGATACCGTCGTCGGCGAGATACAGCGACTCTCCCACGCGTACGTCCCAGACATCCCTCCAGATGTCCTCGACCGCCTCGGGCACGAAGCAGTCGTCTTTGCCGAGCATGTCGGGCATGGTAGCCTCCGGTGCGTCTATGTGGGGATAGCTGGTGTGGGTACGCAAGCATTATAGCTGCTGCGATGTGCCCGTGCGGATGCCGCATGTGGTACATGCGCCCGCGATTGTGCAATGCGCCGATGGGCTTACGTGTACAATCAGATGAGCGTCGCGGCTAGGGCGAGACGTGCTGGACAGGCGTCGGCGAAGGGAACCGATCGTGGCCTACAACTGGGACTTTGAGGGTGACAACATCAGCCTCGAGGACTTCGCTCCAGAAGGCGAGGTCTACAACGTCGACATCGCTATGTGTATCGATGCTACGGGCAGCATGAGCACGCTACTGGACACCGTCAAGAACAACGCCCTCAACTTCTACCGCGACGTCATGGAGAGCATGGACAAGAAGGGCAAGACCATCGACCAGCTGCGTGTGCGCGTGATCGTCTTTCGCGACTACATTGCCGACGGTGCCAATGCCATGCTCGTGACCGACTTCTACACGCTCCCTGCCGAGAACGGGGAGTTCTCGTCGCTGGTGCACGAGGTCAGCGCCTTTGGTGGAGGAGACCGCCCCGAGGACGGCCTGGAAGCACTCGCCTACGCGATGAGGTCGGACTGGACTCACGGGGGCAGCAAGCGCCGCCACATCATCGTGGTATGGACCGATGACGCCACCCACCCGCTGGGCTTCGGCAAGAAGGCAAAGCAGTATCCGAACGGCATGCCCCGAGACTTCGACGAGCTCACCGAGTGGTGGGGCGACGCGACAATGCCTGGCCGTATGGACAACAACGCCAAGCGCCTGCTTATCTTCGCGCCGGAGGAGCGCTACTGGACCACGATCGAGAACAACTGGGACAACGTGCTCTTCTTCCCCTCCAAGGCAGGCGAGGGCCTGAGGGAGCTCGACTACCGCGAGATCCTCGACGCGATCTACAACAGCATCTAGCAGGGGATTCCATGGCTACGATCAACGGATACGAGCTGCTGGGGGAGCTGACGGCGCAGAACGCCGGGTTCTCGCGCTGGGCGTTCTGCAGGAAGGGCGGGCACGAGTACTATATAAAGGAGTTCCTCGCGCCCGTGTACCCCGTCGACGCCTCGGACCTCTCTGAGCGGCTGGTCGCCCGGAAGCGGGCAATCTGCGATGAGTTCTTCCGGCAGAAGCGCGCCTTCTACGACGCGCTCGAGCGATGCCGCACGGGCAACAACATGATCGTGCACGACTTCTTCCGCTCCGGTTCCAAATACTACGCCGTCACCGAGCGCGTCTACACCTCCGGCCTCGCATTGGAGGACGTGCATACGCTTACGCAGAGCAAGCGCGACACGCTGATCAAGGCGCTGCTTCATAGCGTGGCCTCGCTGCACGAGCACGGGATCGTGCACGCTGACCTCAAGCCCGACAATCTCCTGCTCAAGAAGACGAGGGACGACTACCTGACGGTGAAGGTCATCGACTTCGACGCGGGATTCCTGGAGGGACAGGTGCCGCCGGAGATGCAGGGCGACTTCGTCTACCTCTCTCCCGAGGCCTACCTGCGCATCAACGGCCGGGACGTGGACGTATCCACCAAGGCTGACGTCTTCGCGTTGGGACTGATCGTCCACCAGTACTGGACGGGGGAGCTGCCCCATCTCGATGACAAGTACAAGTACGCATTCCAGGCGGCGCTTGACGGCGGGGGCGTTGTCGTGAGCGATACGATTCCCGACCCGCTGCGCGCGTGCCTGGGCCGGATGCTCGCCAAGAATCCGAGTGAGCGTCCCACGTTGCGGGAGGTTCTGGACTGGCTGGGCGTGCGAGAGCCGACCGCGTCGACTTGGACCGAGCAGGGGCGTGCGGAGAGGCAGCCGGAGCCGCACAGGAAGGGCTTCTATGTGCCGGACGACCTGTGACATTGCGTGGCTGGGTTTGCCGGGGGTCGCTGCGGGCCTCGGACGCGCGGGCCAAGTGACCTGCAACGGCGCGAGGCGCGGCGTTCCGGAGGTCGTGGCGGAGCTCTGGCACGTGATCCGAACGACCTGCATGGGTGCCCGATGTGGCGTGCCGGTGGGGCAACCGTGCGCACGGCCAAGGCGGATGCGTGCATCTGGGCGAGTGGAGAGCGGCGTGGGCGGCCATCGTCTGCGGGAGGGTAGGACGTCGGCATGGATATGACAACTGTTATCATCGCGATGCTCGTCGTGCTGCTGGCCTCTGCGTTCGTGGCGCGTGCCGCGACGAAGCGCAAGGAGCTCGGTAGCGGTGAGGGCGATACGCCGCTACCACCGGACCCAGGCCCAAACTCGGATGACGGAAAGACGGGGGCTTCTGGTCCGGGGAGGACGCTCGACGAGGAGTACGCCCTTTCGCACTCCATGTGGGTGTGCCCACGCTGCGAGACGCTCAACGACAACGGATTTGGCACCTGCAAGGTGTGCGGGGCCAACAGATAGTGCAACGGATGCGCGTGCGGCCGGGCCGGACGCGCCAACAGAAACGGGAGAGCCATGATCTGCAAGGAATGCGGTGCAAAGCTCGGCGTGCGGGACACGAGCTGCCCTCGCTGCGGGGCCGCAGCGCCTGCCTCCGAGGGAGGCGTGGGGTTCTGGGACATGCTTGACGGACCTACCGAGGGGCTGGTGGAGCAGACGCCCACCCAGATTCAGCCCGAAGAGCAGCGTGTCGACCCCAATTCCGCCGGCAGGGAGGAGCCTGAGATGTCAAAGACAGTTGAGCGGGTGGGACTGCCGGTCGTGGTGTGCTGCGCCTTGAGCACCGCTTCGCTTCTCGCGACCTTGGTCGCGGGCGTCATGGCCATGAGCGCCGCGCAGGCGACACGCCAGGACCTGGAGAAGGAGGTGTCGGCCCTCAACGAGGAGGTCAGGAACCTCAAGTCGCTGGTGGGGGACGTGCGCGACACGCAGTCGTCAATGAAGGTCGAGCTGGGGCAGGCGCCAAGCGACGTGAGCAGGCCGGATGGCTATGTGGATGAGGAGGGCTCAAGCCTGTTCTCGATCGCGGTGTCGGGCAGGGTCAAGTCCTTCACCTGGCAGAAGCTGGCGAAAGACACGGGCGAGTGGACGGAGCTGTCCTTCGACGTGGACGGCACCAACGCCCGCTATGGCCTGATCCTCGTGGAGGATATTGATGCGGGAACCTCCGCGCTCGTGGCGGACGGGCTCTCGGTGGAGAGCGCCGGGTCGTACCGGTGCGTGGTGCGCGGCGTCTACGGGGATGAGCTCTCGAGGTCGGCGACGCTGCTCGTGAAGCCGGCAGGTGAGGAGAGCGTCGTCGAGGATGGATACGAAGGCGCGGAGGGCGAGATGGATCTTGCTGGTGAGCCAGAGGAAGACCTTGGCACGACTAGTGAGGACGAGGCGCTGGCCGAGACCGAGGAGGGGACGACCGACACGGCGGATGCGACGACGTACGACACGACCTCTCCTGACGAGAGCCTTGCAGCCGGAACCGATGTCGCCGAGTAGCGACGCCTCGGTGGACGGCTTCGGAAGGCGGTGAGACGAGCATGGCAGTGAAGGGCATCGTGGTCGGACACGCGCGGGGGAAGGTCCCCCTCGCTCCCGACTTCGTGATCGAGGTCTATCAGGAGAAGCTCGAGCGCAACGGCGAGGACAGCTACTACTTCGGCCTTGGCGACGTGGCGAGTGTGGTGGGCGCCTTTGACGGAAGCGGTGGCTCGGGCGCACGGCGCTACGAGAAGTGGCAGGGCAAGACCGGTGCGTACCTAGGATCGCGCGTGCTGTCTGGTGCGGTGCGCGACTGGTACGTGACGGGTGGGGCAGAGCTCGAGAGCGATGAGGCCGTCCACCTCCTCAAGGAGCGCACGGCGAGCTACCTGGGCATCTGCAAGGAGGCGTGTGGCGGTGCCTCGCGCCTGCGCGGGCGGATGGTCAAGGAGTTCCCGTCGACCTGCGCATTCATTGCATACCGCGAGGTGGAAGGCGCGCGCGAGGCACTGAGCATCTGGGCAGGCGACTCCCGCTGCTACCTGCTGAACGAAAAGGGGCTGCACCAGCTGTCGGTCGACGACCTGTCCGGCGGGCTGGATGCTATGGAGAACCTCACCGCGGACGGCGTGATGACCAACGTGGTGAGTGCGTCGGGGGACTTCGTCCTGCATGCGCATGCGGTGCCCGTGGAGGGACCGTGCGTGCTGCTTGCAGCGACCGACGGCTGCTTTGGCTACCTGCAGACACCTATGGAGTTCGAGTACCTGCTGCTGTGGACCTTGGCGGAGTCGGAGAGCCCCGTGGGCTGGGAGGACCGCTTGCATGCCGCAATGACGTCCGTGGCGGGCGACGACGTGACGCTCTGCGGCCTGAGCGTGGGGTACGGCGATTTCACACGGCTGAAGGAGACCTTGCGTCCGCGCCTGCAGGAGGTCTACGAGCGCTACGTGCGTGACATCGCCGAGCTGGATTTGGAAGGCAAACGTGCCCTCTGGGAGCAGTACAAGGGCGAGTACTACGCGCTGGCACCGCAAGAGGTGAACTGAGTACAAGCAGCCTGTTTGCGATGGGCTGTGTTCCAAAGGGGGTAGCCCCTAACGGTACCGGGTACCGTTAGGGGCTACCCCCTTTGGAACACATGGGAGTCAAGGGACAGGTCGCTTGACTCATGAGTGTCGCCGCTAGGACGTTGCCGCCGGTACTCTCTCTACGACGCGTTGGGGTCCATGATGGGCAGCGCGAGGAAGCGCGTGGAGGCACCGAGGCAGACGGTGTCGCCTACGGTCAGCTCGATGGGGGAGGTGCCGACTTCGACGATGCGCTTGTCCTCCTGGCGGATTACGCGGGTGCCGTTGGTCGACTCGAGGTCCTGGATGAGCCACCTGCCGTCCTCGCGCCACACCTGCGCATGCTCGCGCGAGACGTCGTCGCCCACGTCGACCACGGTGTGGCGGGCCTTGGGCATGAGGCCGATGGGCGTGCCGGTGGGATTGAGCACGTGCATGGGGGTGGCCTTGAGGGGGTGCCCGTCGTCCCCGCGCCCAGGGCCGAGGGGGAGGTCCTGCACATCTG
>ODAI013893077.1_pt1 | contig 12904 bp, 16 predicted proteins | sample 1539321 | NCBI WGS metagenome assembly ODAI01 (sample SAMN02144231, study PRJEB22623) | gut metagenome | biome: sheep rumen | host: Ovis aries | place: New Zealand | reverse complement strand
TGGTTTCCAACTAATATAGATGTGGAATGTGTGTTTTTTTCAATTTCACTAAAATCCAAATCAGCACATTTATTTCCGAATATCTTTTGAATAATATTACCAAATGTGGATTTTCCACCACCACCGATTCCAGTTATCCATGTTAAAATATTTCTACTGTTTCCAGATGTGAATAAATAACCAATAATTTCTAAAACACCAGTAACATATTCATCTGTGGTTAATTCATCATTATCAGAATCATCATCAACATCCTTTTTTAAGCTGGAATATAAAAAATCTTCAATATATTCTGGTTCTGCATCTGGATTATAAGCATAAGGTGATTCTATTAATGTAAATACTGGTTTATCTGGTGTAATCAATTTATGTTCTTTCATGGAATAAATACCATTACTAAATTTAACAAAATTATAATCTGGTGTTAATCTTTCACTAATGAAATCAACAGCAGTTTCTACATCGTTTGTACTAAACAGATTATTCTCACCAAATATTCCAGTTAATTTTGAAATTATTTTATCAGTAGTTGTAGAATTGTAACCATTATTAGCAACATCCAATTCATATAAATCATGTGTATTTTCTCTTAGGATAACACCACATTCTCGATTTAAATAATCACCTAAATCTCTTTGTGCTTTCTTTACACCTTTACGATTCTTAAAAGCATTATATAATCCACCAATAATTGAATCCTTTTTATTTCTTTCAATTTCCTTAGAAATAGCATCGATTTTAGCAGTAATATTATCATCTGTGATTTCACTAAAACGTTTTAACCTATCGAATCGGTTAGCCATATCAGAATCCACATCATCATCAGCAGTTGCATTAGTGTAAAAATCGATTTCACCTAAATCATAAAATGCTTCAACTAAAAAATCGTATTGGTCTTTAATAGGTAATCCAGATAATTCAAGGTGTAGCATTAAGAATTTTAAACCATTATTGATTTCATTATTGTTAGAAATCTTATCTACACTTTCAGTAGACACATCTAAGTTAATTATAGCATTTTCTACATCATTTGGATTATCACTAATATCAATTTTTACTGCTGTAAATGTGTTATTCTCTGGTTTAAAAAGATAATACTCTTTTGTAGTGTATAATAAGTAACATCCATATTTATTTTCACTTATAATTAAATCATCACTAATATTATCAACATTCATAGTATACTCCTAAAAATGATGAAATAAAAGCATTTATATAATTTAAAAAACAGATATTTATGTATCTGTTTCTTAGTTTGTTGTGTGTTTGGTTGGTGAATAGTCTTAAACACACATTACTTTTATTTTTATCATTTTTCAATAAATTCTGTTTTAATTTCATCCTTTTTACTCCATAATTTCACCAGTTTTTCCAGCTTCTAATACTTCCAATCGGTAATAATCGTTGAAATCCTTACTATTAACTAAGTTAGATGTGCCTTTAAAACTCAAATCAGATAATGCAGATTCTATTTCATCGTAATTACACCTTAAACTATTGTTGTTATTTATTGGAATCATCTTATGTTGTTTCATTCCATAATTTAAGATATTAAATAAGTTTTTACTTCTACTAATAGTGTAATTTCCAGTTTCATCCAATTCACCTAATGTAAATGGAATAGCAATTATCTCACCAGTAGCATCAACAACATCAGTTTTAGCAACACCAGTTTCATCTAAAACTAATGGTGCTTTGAAATTATCAATAATAAGGAAATCGATGTATATAAAATCATCCTTTTTATTCCTATGTGATGCAATTGCATCTGATATTCTGGTGATTTTTAAAGTAACACCACCATCAACCTTAGCTAATGCTCTTAGGAATAAATTTTTATCCAAATCTGGATTAGATTCTTTAATAATTTCCACCATCATTAAGCACCACCATTTATTGCTTTAAGTCGATTCTCACCAGATTCTGCTGATTCTTTAATTAGTTTCATTTCCTTTTTCCATTCTAAATACTGGAAATTATCAGTAACTTCATCTAATCGTTCCATAAAATTATCACCAGTTAGTGTATCATCTGATTCTCTTTCTTTCCACACTTTATTAAAAGCATAATGTGAAGCTAAATTGGTAAATATAAATTCATTTAAATTATATTTATCATCAACAATATCACATACTGTTTTTTTAATCCTATCCTTATCATCATCGGATTCAGCAGTAATTATTTCATATGCTAATGTGGTTGCAATATTTAAAAAATCAGCATCATCAAATTCCTTACCAAATTTATCTCTAACATATTCAGCAGTTTCTGTTGATAACATCATACCTTTACAAAATAACATATCCAGTTTATTTTTATCAACATAGGAATCATCTGCTGTTTCATTGGATGTAGATTTTGCTTTATGCTTTTTAGCATCCACCATTAGTAACCACACCTTTTTCCATAAATTGCTTATCAATCCATTCATCATTAGCAGTAGAAATTCCACCTAATGTAGTAAACAGATATTCACCAATTTTAGAATCATTACCAATCATTTCACATATTCCTTTTTTAGTAGCATCAGCTTCAATTCCAGAATTAGCAGTTACTATTGAATGTAATGTAAAAATAGCAATATCAGTTACATCAGTTGCAGATAACTCTACACCAGATGCTGTTGCAATTTCAATAATCTCACTAACCAAATTATCAGTAAATGTTGGATTATCCACTAACAACACCACCATCTCGGAATGCTTTCATTTTAGCAATTAAACCAATAACAGTAGCATCATCATCACCTAAATTATCTAAAAAGTCTTTGATAATCATTTCACCAAATTCAGCTTTGATTAACTCTTTTTTATCAACACCAAATTCTCTATAAACAGCTATTGCTTTTGTAAAATCATTAGCAGTTTTAGGTGAAATCCTAAGGTGTAAACTAACTTTCTTTTCACTTTCATCATAACTATGTTCTTTGTAATATTGATTTTCACCAATATTTTTTCCTAAATTCTCAAATACCATTTTTTTATCAACTCGTTTAGTTAATAACAGTAGCAGAATCAATTATAAAAAAAGTTTCTAAGAATTTCTGGTGGAATCTTAGATAATGGTATACCATGAAATTTAGCTGGAAATACCTATTGTAAATACAACTGATGTTTCACCAGTAATTAATGTAAATACATCGGAATTTCCTTTATAAGTGAAGCATAACAAAATAAGTATTAACTGATTACATATTTTGTTTTCATGGTTAATCAGATATTGCAGTATCTGATGCCATATACAACTTTTTTTTATTATTAATTTTAACTACATGACTTATACTCTCTATTTACTTATATATAAAAATATAGTTTCAATACATCCAATAATGCACCAAATACTTATTTTTTAGTTATAATTTTAGATTCACTAATAGCAGATAGTATTTCATCCTTACTTTTAGCATTTTTTATTTTTTTTTCCATCTCACTTAATCGATTATTCATGATATTATGAAATCTCTCTGCAATAACTTCATCCACATATCTTTCAGTATTACCTTTAATATCATCCATAAATTCATCATATAATTCTGGATTTTCATTTACCTTAGCAGTAACAACAGCACTATCAATATTTTCACCTAATGGTATAATATTACCAGTATTATATTTTTTAGCAACTGCTTCTAAGTTATCTATCATAGTATTCTGTAATTCCACACCATCACCAACATCATCATATGGTGAAATGGAATTATTGATGTTTTTTAAATCAGTAATACATGATATTATCTTATTCTTTAAATTAACATTTCCTACATCATTTGCTTTATTAATAGCATCCAAATATGTAATTAATGATACACTTTTTATTTTATCCATTTCTACTTCAAAATATAAACAAAATAAAGTGTCTGATACATCTGTATTTGGATAAATTGTATAAGCTTCTGGAATTACTACAAATTCTATTCCAGAATGTTTACCTTTACCGATAATATTTCCAGCTGGTGTTACATATCCAAATGTGGAATCAAATCTATCTAAATTATTTGGAATTTTCAAAATCTCATAGGTTAATGTAGTTGGTGAATATCTAAAAATCTCATCAAATACATCATAAGCAGAATCACCATTACCTTTTTCTATTAAATTATTATTAATAAATTCACCAATTTCATCTCTTAATATAGGAATCCTAATTGTTATTCCTTTTACATCTGTTAAATAATCATTATATACTGTTTTATCCTTAATGAAATCATTTAATGCACCAATAACTATATCTGTTGTAGTGTTACCAGTTAATTCAGCATAAGCATTAAAGGAATCCAATAAATTTTTAGGTAACCTAATATTATATGGAACTTTCTTTGGAATCGGTAAATACTTTGGATTACTACCACTCATTTTAAACAAATCCTATTCTATTATGTGTGAAATAGCTCTACTGGTGATAATTATTTACCAACTATTCCAGATAAATCAATATCATCAACACTATCAGCAATTAGTGATGTAATATACTCATTAAGTGATACATCTACTGCTGTTGCTTTAATTTTCAACTTCTTATGCAATTCAGAATCCAACCTAACAGTTATGGTTTTTATCTCACTATTCATTTTTATCATCCACGTTTTTATTTGGTGTATCTGCATTAAAAATTTCAAAATTTCAAATCAATATTTACACCTTATGTAATATTTATGGTGGTGATGTTTTTTATATGTTAATGTTTATACTGCATTTGTAGTAATGAAATTTTTATTGGTTTCACTATGTTTATCGAATTGACTTAATATTTCAGATATGCACCAACTGTTCAGCACATTTTTCAACATAATTTAATCAAAAGTTGAAGTGATACAAAATTTTAAGTTGCATTAAATGGTGGTTTTCAACCTATTAAAATTAATTGGTAAAAATGAAATCAATTAAAATAATCAACTATTCATTTAAATTAATCATAGTGTTTTTCCTAAAATATGTTTGGTGGCACATCTATATGTTTCAAAATGCTGTTTTTTGTGTTTATATTTTTAAAAATATTTTATTCAATCATTCAACATTTTTTAAATTTTGTTAAAAAATTGCACATTTCACATCGATAATTTACAACCTATTAATTTCATAGAAATTTCAGATGAATCTGGTGAAATTCACCACCACATTTTCCACCATCAACATTATCTGGTGAAATTCTTAGAAATTCTTAGGAAATATTTTTAGCTGGAATTATTATCTGTGGAAATTCTGGTGAAATCTTACGAATAAAATTTAGGTGGAAATACTATCTGGTGAACTTCTTAGAAATTCTGGTGAATAAACATTATTGTTAAAATCTATAAAATTATAAGGTTTAGGTGAATGATTTTTAAATATATGTAATATTATCTTTGGTGGTGGATTTTTCAGAATCATCAACTGCATCACTATCTGGTGTAGCATCATTATCATTACTAATCGGATTTCCAGATAAATCAATTAAAGATAATACTGGTAATGAAATATCAGCAGTTGCATCTCTACCAATAAATTTACTAATAGGATTTTGATTTTTATAAGCAGTTGCTGTTTCTTTATGGTAATTCACCAATTGAATATACTCTGTTATCTGCTTTTGTTGGAATATTACAACATTTTTAGATTTATCCAATTCATCAGCTTTTGTTTTAAGTTTATCTACATCAACTGCATCATATATTGCAATCTGTTTTTCCAAATCATTAATAGTTGCATCCTTAGATAATAATAATGGTTTCAATTCACCAACAGTAGCAGTTAATTCAGCCACATCATTATTTAATCCAGCAATTATATTTCCAGATGTGGATAATTCATTATCTTTAACATTAACAGTTGATTCCAATTTACTAATCGCATCATCCTTATCCGATACATTATTTTCCAAATCTGCAATAATTTTATCCTTAGCAGATACCATATTTTTAAAAGTTTCCACATTTTTTTTAAGCAATTTAATATCCTTTGATAACTCACCAATCTTATCAGTTTTAGCTTCCAACTCTGCTTTATATTTATCAATACTTTCATTTAAATCATCAATAGTTGCATCCTTATCTGCAACAGTATTTTCCATATTATCAAAATCAGTTTTAAGAATAACAGCAACCATATCACCAACTTCAAATGTATCATCCACACCAAAATCAACTCGCTTAGATACTGATTCTTTTACTTCACCAGATTTAGTTGTATAAGATTTTGATACTGCTTTTATTGGTTTCACTATATGTTGCATAATAGTTAATATTAGTACAAATACAATAAATATATTTCCAGAATGTATATCAATTATACTAATAAAGAATACACCAGAATCACCACATGGAACTAAGTGTGGAATAATTATCTGGTGAAGTTTCACCAGCTGGAAATTCTTATAATTATAATGATTTCAAAATAAGGTATAATTATCAAAATTGTTTATAATGTATCGATACAACATATTCTGTTTCGATACACTAACATCAACTAAAAATAATTATCCTTAAAACTTTCTTTTAAATGATTTTTCAATATATCAGAATAACCAGTATTTTCAACTGTAAATAATGAAATTTCATATAAAATCTTATTTAAGGATTTACCTTTATCTGTTAGTTTATAAACAACCATATATGGATTATTTTGTACTTTACGATTAATTAAATCATTAGTTTCCATTTCATCTAAACAAAATGATAACTGTTTCGCCGATAACTCTGGATTACTTTCTAAAAACTCTTTGAATCTGCATTTACCATAAAATAAATCTCTAAGTATAAGAATAATCCACTTTCTTTTAAATAAATCAATTGTTTCATTAATAGGACACTTTTTAATGTGTTTTTCTATATCCATAAATACCACCATAAGCAATTCTGGATTAAAAAAGAAAACACATTCTTAATCAACTCAAATAATAATATCGAATTACTACATAAAATAGTTATGATTACCAACCAGTAACCATTGCAGATTTAGTTAGTAAAGGTGAATCATCTGCATTATCATTTGGAACTAACTGTGCTGTTACCATTATTTCCAGTAATCCAATTTTCAAAATCGATTAATACACCACCAGTAATATCATCTGATTCCTTAACAATAGTAATACATTTTAACAGTAATGCTTTATCAATAACATCCACTTCATCAAAATATCTTTTAAGATATTCCAACCTTTCAGCATCAGATAATATATTATCATGCAATACTGATTCAATAAAAGGCACATATTTAAATTCTAATCCATCAACAGTAGCAGAATCATCATTTACCAGCATTTTCATTAGTAAATCCTTATCATAATTTAACCTTTGATTTTCAATAAATAAACGTTTGCATTCTCGGATTAATCTGTGAATAACTAAATTATAAGTTTCTTTATCATATCGTATAGCATCCAACTCTGCTTTAATATCATCAGTTACTTTTATCTGCTTCATTACCATAATAACATCACCAGAATCAATATCTTAAATCAAAATCATCATAAATATCAAATACACCAACTGGTGTAAAATCCTTATCCAATTCAGCACCAGCTTCTAATATCTGCTTTAATGTAAACATTCCTAATTCTTTTTCAATACCATTAACCAATCCATATAAATAAAAATCACCATCAGATAATTCTTTACCACCTATGATAAACCAACACCATTTTCCATTACTAAATTTAGCTACTGCTGTTGGATTTTCACTTTTATCAGCAGATTCAATAGTTGGTAATTCCACACCATTTTCAGTAAAAATATTTAATACCATATATTCCACCACCTAATCATCCATAAAAATTTCAACTCTTTCATCTAACAGCAACATCATCTCACCAGATGCAGTTGTTACTTTAAACCATGTGTTTTTATTAATCAATAATTCTTTTTTAGCTTCCATTCCAGTTACACCAAATAATGCTTTTGAATCATCTGGTTTAATTCTGGAAATCTCACCAGTAGAATTATCAACAACATCAATTCCAGCTCTTTTAGTTAGAAATGCTAATGCTAATGGATTAGCCATTTCATCATCATCAACATCATGTAATTCCATATAACATAAATAATTCTTTAAATCGTTTTCAGTTAATTCCACCATTGGTAACACATCCAATAACAAAATAAAAAAAGTGTGGTGATTTAATCATCACCATATTTTAATTTTAAAATCCTTTCATATAATTCTGGATTTTTCTTTTTCAATTCATCGGTTAATGGAATATCCATTATCATATTTTCTTTTTCAGTTGCTTCATCGATATATACCATAATTTCACCTTTACTTTTGATGTTAATATTTATGGTTTAGATTATATATAAAGGTTACTGGTGGTAACCTGATATAATGATAATATAATAAGAATACCACCAATAATAAAATTTAATCCACCAAATCATGAAATACACACATTTATCCAGCAACATTATCATCTGCTGTTAAATATCTGGTGAAATCATTAATAGCAGAATAAACAGTTGTAAAAAATAGTAAAAAAGCATTAATTAATATAGATGTAACTATTGAAATACACCAATCTTTCAAAATAAAAAATAAAGGAAATAGTGAATAATTTAATTTTCACTAATCGGAATTTCTGCTGGAATGAATGTTGCAGTAGCAACATCATATTCTGGTAAATAATCAATAATCACATCAGCAGATGCACCAACCTTAGTTTCACTTTTTACCATCCTAATAAAACTTTCACTAATATCCTTAAATCCATTGTTTTTAGTAAATAACTTATCAATTTCCAATTTTAACTGTTTATATTCTTTGTTGCATTGGTGATTCTTTTTATAAACATCCATTAATTCAATCTGGATTTCTACCATTCCATTTTTCTTTAAAAATTCCATATAATCATAATTAAACACATCATGTATAATTTCCTTTGAAGTTTCAATATCACTATTAACACTATCTGCTGTGGAATCATTAAAATACATATCAGCAACACCAGATAATCCAACAATATCATCTCGAATATCACCAATAACATCATCCAATCCATCAACATTACCATTATCAATAACAGCAGTATTTAGGAAATAATGTATTAATATTTTCCTTAAATAACCAACCTTAGCTGATAATTCATTAAGAATTAATTGGTAAATCAATATCCTATCCTTACCAGTTTCCAACATATGCTGATACTGGTGTAATACATGGTATTCCTTTTGTTTCTGCAATTCCACACCATTAAAAACAGCATCAACATTATCAAATTTAGATTTTAAACCATCTTTGAAATCATCCATAGTTGCTTTAATTTCTTTCATTCTCGGTAAATCCTTATCATCATAAGCTTTATAAAATTCTGCAACTAATAATTCAGTTAAACTATATAATTCATCCTTAGTTTTATCATTAATATTATCCTTTAAATTTTTCTGTAATTCCTTATAAGTAACCATAATATCACCAATATCTGCTATTTTCTGGATAAATAAACTTAGCATTCTTTACATCATATTTAGGTTCTCTCTTAATCCATTCATCAAAATCTGCATCTGGATAATCCTTTTTATAATCATCAAATTTCTTAGCAGATAATTCACCAAATCCATTACCATTAATTAAATCCATTATCCTATCCTTAATTTCTAAATACTCTTTTTTCTGCTTATTACTATTTTCTTTTATATCAGATATTGCTTCAAATTGAGCATCTAACATTCCACTTTGTTTATATGCTGATATTTCAAAATCATTATAACTTTTTTCATAAAAATCCTTAATATTATCATGAATATTATCCACCAATTCATCCATAATACTATCAAATTTACCATCATCACCAATTAAAAAGGATTTATCCATATCATCCAATTTTTCCATCACCGATTCAACAGTAACTCTTATTTTAATATCCAAATATTCCATAAGCTGTTTATTTAATCCATACTTCTTACTGGATGAATATTTATCATTTATAGTAAAAGTAATAGGTAATCCATCATCAGACAAATCCATAAATAAATCTGCAATAACACCATAAGTAGAATAATTATCGTAATATATCATCAGCATCTCTTTCAACCTAAACAAATAATTTTCCAGCATCAACATATCATGATGAAAACTAATTATTGATATTACTCTATTCTGGTAACATTCCAGTCTGTAAAATCCAGATAAATATGCTATACTTAAATATCGCATTTTCCTATCATTGATAACTGCATTAACATTATTAGTTTCTGGAAATTGACTTAGTGAAATATCTCTAAATTCATCCAATTTATCAACAAATTCCTTAATATCATATTCTACATCAATTATACCATCATGATAACCTTTATACATATCTAAAACTAATGATTCAATATATTCATCAGCTTCCTTAGGTGATAACTTTTTTAACTTATCAATTCTCTCTCGTTCTAATTTTGATGCAGTAACCATATCATCCACCAACCTAATCTGTTTTTTCTTTTAATTTTTCAATCTTAGCATCAATTTCATCCAAATCTGCTTTTGCATTTGGTGATAACTCATTACCATCCTTTTTACCAGAATCTACAATATACATATTTTTTAACAATTCCACATCTTTTTCCAGCTTATCAAGTTGCTTATCCTTATATACACTATTAGCAGTAGATATTGCATAAATTAACGCTCTAAAATAATCAATTTTAACTCTTTCATTCTTAGCATCTCTAACTCTACCATTAACTGCTTTATGGTGTAACGTGTTAATCGCATCATTCAAAATAAGTAAATAATTATCTCTTTCACCAACATCAATAATTTCAGCAGATAATGTAGATGAATCTTTACCTTTTTTAGTAACCAATCATAACACCACCATTTCCATAAATAGTTGCCTTATAATTAAACATGGAATTAAAAGTGATGCAGTATAATCAACTGCATCTGCTATAATTCCAACACCTAAATTATTCAGTATTCTCACCAACATCCACATCTAAAAAATCCATCAACTTATCTTTTTCAAAATTATAGGAATAACCTTTGGTAAAATTATTGATGCAATTACAAGCATTAATATAAACCTTAAAATATTCCAACCTAATTTTTTCAGTTTCCTTATCCTTAATTCTACCATTCAAAATTTTATTTTCCAATTCTGGAATCACTTTTAATAATCTTAAAAACATAAGTTGCCTAATCGGTATAACTTCATCATCACCTTTCATTCTACTTACAACATCATATACATCCACATTATTTTTATCCATATTATCACCATCCTTAGTAATCAAATCATCAATAGTAAAAAAATTATGCTGGTGGAAATTTTTGTAAAGGTTAGTGTAAAGGTTCTGTAAAGGTTACACTTCACCAACATCACATTCTCGGAAATCATCCACCAGAATAATCAAAATTTACTATACTAAAAAATCTTAAATGCACCTTAAAATTTCACTAAATAAAGCAGTAGAATTATCTGTTGGTTGAATAAAGGTTGAATATTAGTTGAATAAAAATTGATTTTAGGGGGTGGGGGTAAAAAATTTTAGGATAAACCATTAAGACCACCACCAGCAACAATATTTCCAGTAATTTATGATATTTCAACTTCATAAAAAATTAGCTGTTACAAAAGGAAATCGCTTTGTTTCCAATATAACCACCTTAGAATGCTTAGTTTTAAGGTGATAATATTTTTTGTAACAGCTGGGTTATTAGTTGTTACAACATATAAATCATCCTTTATAGCTAAAACAGACCATTCTATGCTTTTTAAAATATACTGTAACAACTAATGATATATTGACTGATATGTAAAATGGTAAAATAAAATGGTATAAGTAATAGTAAATGCTTATCTGTTACAAGATTTTCACCATAAAAATAAGCATTTTCCATTGGTTATAAGGTTTATACTTAATGGAAATGGATGTAACAACTAATTTTTATTAGCTGTTACAACTGTTACAACATCCATATTTTACACCAGAATTAGTTGCTACAACAACATTTATTCCTATTTATCACCTTTTTCCATTGCATCTAAATATGCAGTATATTCATCAGAATTTAGTGTTTTATCGTATAATTTAGATTTAATCAATTCTGGATAATACCTAATCACATTACCATCATTATCTCGTTCTGTGATGCTGGAATACTTTTTATTACCACCATTGGATGTTTCCAGATAATACTCATGTAAATCAAATTCATCTCTAATAGCTTTGGTTAGTATTCTACCATCTAATTTACCAGTTTTTTCAGATAATGGAATTTCTACACCTTCCTTTTTAGCATAGTAAACAATTAATTCATTTAATTCACCAGTTAGAATATATGGTTTAGTAAATGTAGTTTCACCAACTGCATCGGAATCATGATATATTTTAACTTCACTATCGAATGCTTTTTTATCGTGTTTCAAAATTAATTTACTTACTAAATGATTTACTGGTTTAGAATGCTTATACATTAATTCCTTAGTTTTAGCATCGCTTAATTTTAGTTTGAATCCTTTTTTAGATTCTACCATTTCCTTATATGCTTCTAAGCTATTATAAATTAACCATTCCATATCAGCATCGGATTCTGTAATTAAATCATCCAAATTTTCAATCATATCATCAGTATTTCTAAAAACTTTGTTAAATTCAATAATAAGGAATCTTTGAATAATTGAAGTTACTGGATTCTTAAATGGTGGAATGTTATTTGCAACCATAATAGATTTAGGAACTTCTTCCTTTGGTAACATATATGGATGCTGATTTTTAGGATTAATAGGTATAGGTTCATCACCAACTAATGTTTTATATGGTTTATTATTGTATACCATTTCAGTATCAGCTTCTCTTACGATGTTTAGGTGGTTTCCAACTAATATAGATGTGGAATGTGTGTTTTTTTCAATTTCACTAAAATCCAAATCAGCACATTTATTTCCGAATATCTTTTGAATAATATTACCAAATGTGGATTTTCCACCACCACCGATTCCAGTTATCCAT
>ODAI012992694.1_pt1 | contig 12904 bp, 10 predicted proteins | sample 1539321 | NCBI WGS metagenome assembly ODAI01 (sample SAMN02144231, study PRJEB22623) | gut metagenome | biome: sheep rumen | host: Ovis aries | place: New Zealand | reverse complement strand
GCATCCGCCGCGTCCACGGCCAGCACCATGCCGATGCCCATATTGAAGGTATTATACATCATCTTTTCCGCCAGGTCGCCCTTTTTCTGCAGCAGGCCGAAAACGGGCGGAACGGGATAACTGTCCTTCCCGATCTTCGCCAGGACATTGTCAGGCAGCATTCTGGGGATATTCTCATAGAAGCCGCCGCCTGTTATATGGCTGCAGCCTTTGATGGTCACGCCGGCTTCCCTGACGCTCTTCAGGGCTTTGACATAGATCTTTGTGGGCTGCAGCAGGGCTTCACCCAGGGTGGTCCCCAGTTCCTCATAATAGACAGCCAGGTTCTCCGCGCTGACATCAAATACCTTGCGGACCAGGGAGAAACCGTTGCTGTGTACACCGGAGGAGGCGATGCCGATCAGGGCGTCGCCGGGGGCTATCTCCTGCCCGGTGATCAGATCTTTTCTGTCAACAACGCCGACCGCGAAACCGGCCAGGTCATACTCATCCTCTGGATAAAAACCGGGCATTTCGGCTGTCTCGCCGCCGATCAGGGCCGCACCGGCCTGGTTGCAGCCGTCGCAGACGCCTTTGACGATCTGTGCGATCTTTTCCGGATAGTTCTTGCCGCAGGCAATATAATCCAGGAAAAAGAGGGGCTCGCCGCCGGCGCAGGCCACGTCGTTGACGCACATGGCGACACAGTCAATGCCGACCGTATCATGCCGGTCCATCAGGAAGGCCAGCTTAAGCTTTGTGCCGACGCCGTCCGTGCCCGACAGCAGGACCGGGTCCTCCATGTCCTTTACGGCTGCCAGGGAAAATGCTCCCGAAAAGCCGCCCAGGCCGCCCAGTACTTCGGGCCGCATGGTGGACTTTACAAATTTCTTCATCAGTTCAACGCTTTTGTATCCGGCTTCGATATCCACGCCGGCGCTCTTATAATCCATGCTTTACTCCTTTAACTTCTCTTATTCCCAGGGGCCGTAACGCCTCTCACCGGGTATAGTTCTGATAACCTGTTTCCTGCAGTCTGGCGTCTTTGGCTTTCACCTCAGCCTCCTGCTTCGCGGAGACGGCCTTCAGACGGTCCAGCAGGGCGGAATCGGATACCGCCAGGATCTTTGCCGCCAGGAGAGCCGCGTTTTTGCCGCCGTTAATGGCAACGGTGGCCACCGGGATGCCTGAAGGCATCTGTACGATGCTGTAGAGGGAATCCCTGCCGCCCAGAGATGTGGTATGCATGGGAACGCCAATGACCGGCAGAGGGAACAGCGCCGCGCACATACCGGGCAGATGGGCCGCCATGCCCGCGCCCGCGATGATCACCTTCAGTCCTCTGTCTTCCGCGCCCTTTGCCCATTCAAAAAAGAGATCCGGCTCCCTGTGGGCTGAGATGATACGCATCTCATAGGAGATTCCCAGTTCCTCCAGGACATCCGCAGCCTTGCTCATGACTGCCATATCCGAATCACTTCCCATTACAATTCCAACCTGTGCCATATGTTCCTCCGTATCTTATGTCTGTTTCTTTATTATGTAAAATCTTTTCTCAAAAAAAGCTGTCCGTACTTACTATAGAGCTTTTCCTGATCATAAAAAATAGCGCTTTTCTAAATATTAAAGCATTTTCAAAAAAAGAATTTCCAAAAAAGGAATTTCCAAAAAAGGAATTTACGATGTGCAGTATTTATTCTGTCTCTTCCATCCGGTCCAGGGGGGCGTTGAGTTCCTCCGTACCGGGCAGTACAAAACGTCCGTCCCGGATGATCATGACCTCTCTGCCGTCCCTGTAGACAGCCTTGTATTCCGCCAGCTCGTCGTAGGGCAGGGTGATATCTGTATGGCAGCCGAAATAGGCGCCTTCCGGATCCTCCTTCCTTCTGGCGGACCAGGAATTGTCCTTGGCCACGATCTCCTTCCCGTCGGGATTGAACATCCTGTTATCCTCGTCATGGGCATAGCAGGTATCACCGACCGCGAAATGGGGGCCGGTCTTTTCCGCGATCAGGATCGGGAGCAGGGCCTCGATGTGATATCTGCGGGCCGCCGCGAAGGCGGTCGTATTGGTCCCGATTGCGCACTCTCCCATGGGAAGGGAAGGATAATGAAAGAGAATATTGTCTTCTATATATTTCCTGCCTTCGGCCGGATCCGTGAAGTTGCCGCAGGAATAGTCCGCTGTCATGCCGTCCCGGAAGCGGATGGCCAGATCGATATACTGCAGGCCTTCCAGGTAGACTTTGGAGACATGGAGCAGGCCGTTCGTTCCCTCCAGGACCGGGCTGGTAAAGACCTCCCCGACCGGAATGTTGATATCGGCCACGCAGTTCTCAAAGACGGCCTGATGATCCGGATCCTCCAGCTGCCGCAGTTTGACAGTCAGGTCTGTCCGGTTGGGATACCGCCCCTTCACGCGGACATGGTCAGCGTCATTCAGGGCATCGATCAGGACAGTCTGGATCCTGCTGTATTTCATGTAATCCAGGGTGTTGATCTCCATGACCGCGTCAAAGATCTCTTCATAGCGGTCCGGAGAGACCGACGGAAGCGGGAACGCGATCACGGTAAAGCTGCGCTCCCATCCCCGGATGGCTTCCTGCTGCAGGGCGGAGGACTTACGCCGGTATTCGGCCATTTCCTTCCGCTGACGGCGGTTCAGGACCGGCACGCCGGCGTTCCTGACGGGGGAGAAGGGCGTCTCGCCGAAGGTCTCTACCACAGCGGGTCCCGCGAAGAGGACCGTCTGCGCATGGAGCTGCTTATAGGCGGCCTCCAGGGCCTCCAGCCTGCGGTTGCGCATAAAGCCGTTCAGGAAAAGGGCAATATCCTCCCTGTGATCATAGCTGCACTGGGGATTGGGGACCGCCCCCCGATAGCCCGAATGATCTCCCCGGGACAGACGGAAGAGGGTCTCCATGGTGCGGGGCGCCGCGCAGGTCAGTCCCATCCGGTCAAAATTCTGAAGGGCCCTGCGCATCATGCGTTCAAAGCCGAGATGATAGATGATGCTGTACTGCTTTTTAATCGACAGGTCCTTGCCGGTGACCTCAAAACCGATCCGGTAGCCTTCCGTATAGGTGTCCGCCATGCGGGCGATCTCTTCCGGGACCATGGTATTCAGGTGCCGGGCGGTCCGCAGTTCATTCTCTGTGATATATTCTCCGTACCTGTACAGATAGCGCAGGTCGGACAGATCTGCCTCCCGGATGATCCCTTCGGCGATACCGGTGCCGCCCACCAGCTTCTCGCGGACCTCACAGAGGGTTTCGGCCTCCGCGTAATCCGTCAGGAAATCATAGATCCTGTCCCGGATATGGCGGTGGTCCGGAATCTCGTCTGTGTCCGGATCCGCCTGGGCTTCCGCGAAGCGGGCGGTGAACATATGATAAATCTCCAGGAAGAGCTCCATACGGATCAGCATCCGCTCCGTTTCCTCTTCAAACACGAAGGGGATCAAGGTCCTGAGCTCATAATACAGGGCGCAGAGGAGTTTTCCGTGACTGCTGCCCAGCCTGTCCTGCGCGTAAGCGTAACAGGCATAACTGTTCTCATAATGACCGGGCAGGATCTCCTCATATAAAGCCCGGTTGCGCTCCCCAAGCTCCTCCAGGGAAGCTTTTTCAAAGCCGCCGTCTTTCAAAAACGACTTGAGGCCGGCCAGCTGCAGTATCCACTGCGCTGCCCGGCGGAAGTAGTCCTCAAAAGCGGGAGCTGTCATGTTCTTTTCATTCGGAATCTGGCTGATCCTGTGAAGAGCCAGCTGATATCGTTCCTCAATCAATATGATCACTCCGGTGTATTCCTGTCCCTGAAGGGACAGGAAAAATTACTTGATGCCGTATTCGGCGTAATAGGCGTCCAGGGCCTTTTTGATCTCATCATCAATGATGACTTTGCCATCCACGGGCCTGTTATAGAGATAACGGGTCACTTCCTCCATGGTGACGATGGCGCTGGCGGAGAAGCCGTATTTCTGACGGATCTCTTCGAGGGCGGATACCTTTCCTCCCTTGCCGACCTCCTGGCGGTTGAGGGAGACCATCAGGCCGACAATGTCCACGTCCGCCTGTTCATACAGGATCGGCACGGTCTCCTCGATGGAGGCGCCGGAAGTCGTCACGTCCTCGATGATCAGGACCCGGTCCCCTTCATGGAGCCTGGTACCCAGCAGGATACCCTTATCGCCGTGATCCTTGATCTCCTTACGGTTGGCGCAGTATTTGATATCCCTGCCGTAAAGCTTGCTGATGGCCATGACTGTGGAGACGGCCAGCGGGATTCCCTTGTAGGCCGGTCCGAACAGGACATCAAAGTCCAGCCCGTAGGTATGCTTGATGGCCCTGGCGTAAAACTCGCCCAGCTTGAGAAGCTGCGAACCGTATTTATAGGCGCCCGCGTTCATAAAGAAAGGCGACTTGCGGCCGCTCTTCAGGGTAAATTCCCCGAACTTCAGGACATGCGCGTCCACCATGAATTCTATAAACTCTTTTTTGTAATCTTCCATAACCTTTTATACCCCTGTCCCTTTTTGTAGTTTTATATGCGCGCCCTGTATCTTCAGCGCTCCGCGATGGCGCTGCGCAGATCCTCGATCATATCCAGGGCTGCCGCTCTTGCTGCCTCCGCGAATCCGGTCTCCCCGTAACGACTGTAGCTGTCTTTCTGCCAGGCAGCGATAATGCCCCTGGAGGAATTAACGATGGCGCCCAGACCTTCTTCATCAAAGAAATAGCTCAGATCCCGGCCGGTCGCTCCCTGGGCCCCGTAACCGGGCGCCAGAATAAATGTATGGGGCATCTGCTGCCGCAGGAGACGTCCCTGTTCCGGATAGGTGGCTCCTACCACGGCGCCTACATTGCTGTACTTCCCTTCCATGGAAAGGGCACCCCATTCATTGACCTTCTGTCCGACCAGCTCATAGACCGGGCGGCCGTCCTGTGTCAGCACATCCTGGAACTCACCGCTGGAAGGGTTGGATGTCTTGACCAGGACAAAGATCCCCTTGTCCCTGGCATTGCAGACATCGATGAAAGGCTTTATGCCGTCCGTGCCCAGATAGGGATTGACGGTGGCAAAATCCACGTCCAGGGCGTCCGCGTCACCCAGATGCCCCTGGGCGTAGGCTGCGGAAGTTGAACCGATATCACCCCGTTTAACGTCGCCGATGATGAGCAGGCCCTTTTCCCGGCAGTAGCGGATGGTCTTATAGTAAGCCATCAGACCCGGAATGCCGAACTGCTCATACATGGCAATCTGAGGCTTGACGGCAGGGACCAGGTCGCAGACAGCGTCCACGATCCTTTTGTTGAACTGCCAGACCGCTTCCGCGGCCGTATCCAGGGCATCGCTCCCAAAGCCGGAAACAACGTGGTTCCTGGCGGCTTCCTCCAGCAGGAAGGCCGGTATAAATTTCAGATTCGGGTCCAGACCGACCACCACGGGGGCGTTTTTGGCCTGGATCTGTTCAATCAGTTTCTGAATCATTGGCATTACTCCTTATCTGTCCGGGGCGGCAGATCCGTCCGCGGCAGGTATTTTGAATCACCGCAAGTATAACATAGTAAAATCCTGTTGGGAATGCTGAAGGGAATGCAGACCTTATTTTTTTTCAGGAAGCTGCACCAGCACAATGGCGGCGAACATCAGGGCGCAGCCCAGCAGTTCCCTGGCCGTCAGGGCCTGTCCCAGGAAAAGAAAGCCGGCAGCGACCGATACGACGGACTCCAGAGACAGGATCAGGGAAGCCGGACCCGGGTCCGCCCCTTTCTGTCCTATGATCTGCAGGGTATAGGCCACGCCGCAGGAAAAGACGCCGGCATAGAGAATGGCCGGGCCCGCCTGCCGGATGGTGTCCCACAGGACGGTCTCGGTCAGCAGGGCGCCCGCCCAGGACAGGACAGCTGCCGTCAGGAACTGCAGGCAGGAGACTGTGACCCCGTCGCTGGTCCCGCTGAAATGATCGATGCACAGAATATGAAGTGAGAACACGAAGGCGCACAGAATCAGCAGGATGTCGCCCGTCTCCAGGGTCCAGCTGCCGCTGATGCTGAGAAAATACAGGCCTGCCGCGGCGATGGCCGCCGAGATCCACAGGCGCAGGCTGGACCTGCGGGTCAGAAAGAAATGGAGGACGGGCACGATCACGATATACATGGCCGTCAGGAAACCGGCCTTGCCCACGTCCGTGGTCATAATCCCGGCCTGCTGCAGGTTGGAAGCCACCGCCAGAAAAAAGCCGCAGGCCATGCCGGCCCGCAGATCATCCCGGGAAATAAGTGTACCCCCGGTCCGCCTTTTGCGCAGGAGGATCAGAGGGAACAGGACAGCGGACCCGATCACATAACGGCAGGCATTGAAAGTAAAGGGTCCCACATAATCCATGCCCACACTCTGGGCCACAAAAGCGGTCCCCCAGATCAGAGCAGCCAGAAAAAGGAGTATAGCGTTTTTGGCGGGCAGTCTCATGGCAGTTCTCCACTCTCTGTTCATAACTTCAGAACATGAAAGACCGCCGGCGCAGAACACCCGTCGGCGGTCAGGAACTCATGTTTTATTTGAAATACAACAATAAGCCGAAATACAGCTTTATTATAAGCTATATTCTGATATTTCGTTTTGGTCCTATCGGAACGCGGTCTTACTTCAGATACGCGATCACTTCTACTTCACACAGAACGCCCTTGGGGATCTGTTTGACAGCAACGCAGCTTCTGGCGGGCTTTTCGGTAAAATACTCGCCATATACTTCATTAAAGGCGGCAAAATCAGCCAGATCCGCCAGGAAGCAGGTAGTCTTGACCACATGATCATAGGAAGTGCCTGCTTTTTTCAGAATCTTGCCGATGTTCTTCATGACCCGCCTTGCCTGGGTCTGAATATCCTCTCCGTCGATCTCGCCGGTCTTGGGATTGATCGGGATCTGGCCGGAAGCGAACAGGAAATCGCCGGCGATCACAGCCTGGGAATAAGGGCCGATGGCAGCAGGCGCCTTCTCCGTGGAGACAGTTGTCAGGATCTCATCTTCCGCCTTGTCATCGGATTCCGCCATCTTTTCATGCTTTTCAGCGTATTTCTGCAGCTCATCCGTATGGACTGTAGGGATCTCGCCCAGAAGATCGTCCAGGACTGCCTTTTTCTCTGCCGCTTTCTCCTTTACAGCTTTCAGGGCTTTTTCCGCCTTGTCCTTCTTTGCTTCCTTCTTCTGCTTCTTTTCCGCGTCCTTGCGTTCTTTGTCCTTCTTTGACATGTTGTAACCCTCCTGATATGAAAAACACCTTACATAAATGCTGTTCACAAAAAAAACTGCTTTATGAAACAGGCCTTTTGCGAAACGGTATCCAAAAATACTGTTTTACAAAACAATATTTCCGGTCTTGCTATCCCAATACTGTTTTATCACGAAGGGGCTTCTTCGTCAAACTGCACGTGAACGTAAAAGCCTCTGGCGTTATGTTCAATTTCGGTCACGATACCCTCCCGGGCCATAAGGCGCCGGTTAAAGGGGATATTGCCGCTCATGGCCAGAGAAGGGTCGATCGTATAGTAATAATTGCTGGGCAGGACGCCTTCCGTTACGGTCACCCGCTGTCCGGTCTCCAGCAGTCCTTCCCGTTCCATTTTAAAAACGATTTCTCTCATGGATGCCTGTCCTTTTCCGTCCCGGGAATACCGGACGCACCGGTCCCTTATCGGGAAACCGCATTCTGCAGCAGGAACTCATGCCAGAGTTCATACTTGGAAGCCTTCAGGTGGACGCCGTCGCCGGAGTAGTCCGCGATCAGGTTGCCGTTTTTGTCGCATACTGCGGTATTCATATCAATATAGAAGATATTATAGCCGTTGGCCAGGGTGGCGATGGCTTTGTTGCGCTGGACGATGATGGTATTGTTGGTCACCTTGTCCTTTTTGGTGACCGCCTCGGAAACATGCATGCTGCCCTGAATATAAATGATCGCCTCCGGCTGCATGACCCGGATCTTGATCAGGGCCCTCCGGTAGAGATCATAATACCCGTAGGTATTGCCGATGCCCAGCTCATTGACACCGACAGACAGATAGATCTTCCCGTACTGTCTGGCGGAGAGCACATCGTAGAGGTCCGTTTCCCTGACGTCGCTGCCGGGCTCCCGGAAATCCATTTTCGAAGAGAACAGGGCGTAGATCGAGGCCGATTCACGGGACATAAAGCTGGTATGATCCATCATATTGCCGTATTCAGCCAGGCCGCTGGTTCTGGAATCGCCGATGAAAAGGGCGTCCTCAAAATAAGAATCATCCGTTTCCCCCAGCGTATAGGTCACTTCGCCACGGGCGAACATGCCCTCTGTATCCGTGTTATACAGGGTATCGTCGGGCGACATAAAGTAAGAGTCCGCATTGCCGTAATCCTTGGCGCCGACCACTTTATTACAGACATTTTCGGGTAGCGGATCCAGCGGCTTGTCCAGAGGAGCTGTTTCGGAATCTTCCACCGCTGTGACCTGGGCCTCGACTTCCTCGATCAGAGCGTCTTTGGCTTCCGCCTGCCGGGCGGCTTCCTCGATCCGCTTCTCCGCGTCGGTCTTCTCCCGTTTGCCTTTCTCTTCTGTCTCCGGATCCTTTTTTCCCTCTTCCGCTTCTTCTTTGCCGTCCTCTTCCTCAGAGGTTTTCTCTTCTTCCTTCTTCTCTTCAGAGGCGTCCTCTTCGTCTGCCTTCTCTTCAGGAACGGCCTCCTCGTCCTTTTTCTCTTCGTCCGCGGATTTCGTTTCCTCCGCGTTTTCCTTCTCTTCCGTTTCTTCCGGGGCCTCCTGTCCGCCGTTTTCTTCCGCAGATTCTGGGGCCTTTTCAGCGGCTGCCACAGCCTCTGCCGTCGCTGCCGTACTACCGGCTTCGGCAGCCGGATCTCCGTTTCCGCCGCCGGACCAGGGATAAACGCCGTCATGGATCCCTTCCATTACGATAGTCAGGAAGGGCCTGGAGAAAGACTCGGTCTCATAGTCCGCGTAGGCAGTATCCTTGCAGACCAGGGCGATCCCCGTCAGGAGCAGGCCTGTGACCGTCAGTACAGCGACCAGCGGTATTTGTCTGATAAAATCCAGTATTTTTTGCAAGATTCCCTTCCTCCCGGACGTCCCGGCCCGGTCAGTGTGTAATACAGATCAATGATCAGAATGTAAAGTACATAAAGGTATTGCCGGCATTATTGACCAGCATATAGATGCTCCACCAGAAAATGCCTGTCAGCAGGGCGATCACAGCCGGATGTCTGCGGTTCATGACCACCAGATTATAGGCAGCCGGCACACACAGAATGACAGATGCCAGCAGATAGGGCCAGTAAATGCCCAGATATTTAAAGATATCACCCTTCCATACCGCAACCCCCTGGCCGAAGAAGGGGAACAGACGGCTGAAATAGATCTCCAGTTCCTGCAGATTGGTCACCGCAAAGATGACCCAGGTCAGGGGGATCAGAATGATCGTATGCAGATGCCCCACCAGGGAGACCCGCTCCAGCAGCATTCTGGCCGGATACTTCTCCCAGATGATGATCAGGCCAAGGACCGCGCCCCAGATGATGAAATTGAGGCTGCCGCCATGCCAGAAGCCGGTCAGAAGCCAGACAGCCAGCAGGTTGCGGATGGTCTTGAAGACGCCTTCCCGGCTGCCGCCCAGAGGAATATAGACATAATCCCGGAACCAGCTGCCCAGTGTAGCGTGCCATCTGCGGTAAAAATCAGAAACGCCCGCAGCCGCGTAAGGATGGGTGAAGTTGCGGATCAGGGGGAAGCCCAGCATCATGGCAAGACCGCCGGCCATCAGGGAATAGCCCCAGAAATCAAAATACAGCTGGAAGGAATAGGCATAGGCACCCAGCCAGGCCAGCGGGGTGGAGATGCTCTCATAGCCGATCTTGGTCAGTTCATTCCACAGGATCCCGATCCGGTCGGCCAGAAGCACTTTCATGCCCAGACCGATCACGAAAAAGACCATGCCGTCTTCTACGGCCCGCAGGGTGATCCTGCGTTCCTGTTCAAAGTTTCCTTCGCCATAACGCATGATCGGGCCCTGGGTGACCTGGGGGAACATGGAGAAATAGACGGCCGTATTGATAAAGCCGGGCCGCACCTCGATCTTCCCCGTATAGATATCCGCCTGGAAGGAAATCATCTTAAAGATGTAGAAACTCATGCCCAGGGGCAGCAGGGCGGCGTTCACCTTCAGCGCCAGGAACTTGCAGAGGACCAGGAGAAATACATCCGTCCCCACTGCGATCCGCAGATATTTTTTGCGCTGGGCGGCCCTGGCCGGCCTGATCCTGCGTCCGGGCTTCATATAGATCCAGTTGCCCAGCAGGAAATTAAAGACCGTCGCGCCCAGCAGGAGCAGGGCGAACCATCCTGACCCGACCGCGTAAAAAAGTATACTGCCTGCGAACAGGATATACTTTTTGGCCGCGCCCGGCACGATCCAATATATGATCATAAAGACCGGCATGAACCGGAATATGAATTCCACACTGGAAAACACTACCATTTCGTTACAATCCTTCCCTGTTCAGATGACGGTAAGGTCTTCAACAATTCCAACAAGATACAGTGAGCCGCATACAAAGCAGAGGTCTCCGGGCTTTTTCTGCCGGATCATCTGCGTCAGGGCTTCCTCCACGCTGTCCATGACCCGGTAGAGGGGCCGCCTGTCCGCGGGCAGTTCCCGGATCGTTTCCTCCACTGCCTGTTTCATCTCATCCAGCGTCACGGACCGGTAATTGGACATGGGGACTGCCAGGACCGTCCGGAACAGGCCCGAAGCTGCCAGCATCCCCAGCATCTGCCCGTACCGCTTGTCCCTGACAGCGGAGAACAGCAGATGCCTGGACGCCCCGCCGGGCAGTTCCATGGCGCGGACGGTCTCCAGAAAGGCCCGGATCCCATCCGGGTTGTGAGCTCCGTCCAGCCAGAGACCGGGCCGCTTCTCTTCCATGCGGCCGGCCCAGAAAGCCTGCTCCAGTCCCCGGCGGATCTGATCCGGCGTGATTTCCAGACCCCGGTCTGCCAGCAGAAGGGCCGCCGCCGCGGCGAGGGAGGCGTTCTCTCTCTGATAGAGGCCCGTTCCCCGGAGTCTGGCGTGAATACAGACTCCTTCTTCTGCGCATACAGTACAATGATATCCATATCGAAATGAAAAATCAATCAGATTCTCAATAAGTTTGGTATCCCGCCAGTTGTCTTCCCCCAGGGCCGTGACCGGGGCTCCTGCCTGCCGGGCCGCCTCCAGAATGGCCTGATAAGCCGGTTCGGGGGTATCCAGACAGACAAGGGGCACGTCCCGCCGCAGGATCCCGGCCTTTTCGCCGGCGACCGCTTCCAGCGTTTCTCCCAGATAGTCCGTGTGGTCCAGGCCGATCCGGGTGATGACCGTCAGCAGTTTTTCCCGGACCGTGTTGGTCGCGTCCAGACGGCCGCCCACTCCCGTTTCCAGAATGACCAGATCCGGTTTCTCCTCTCCCATCCAGGCCATCATCATCAGAAAGAAGAATTCAAAATAGGAGGGATGGGGCAGACCCTCCCGGCCGGCCAGGTCCCGGATCCTGTCAAAGACTTCGATAAAAGCCTCCTCCGGAATCATCTGCCCGTTCAGGCGCAGGCGTTCCCGGATATCCGACAGATGGGGAGAAATGAAAAGTCCCGTGGAATAACCGGCCGTCAGGCAGATGGATTCCAGATAATTGCATACGCTGCCCTTGCCGTTGGTCCCGGCCACATGAATGATCTTCATATCCCGGTCGGGTTCTCCCAGCAGCCGCAGATAGGCCTTGGTGACCTCGGGCGTGTTCTTGGATGAAAAACGGGGCATGTCTTCTATATATTCCTCTGCTTCCCGCATGCGGGCCTGCAGCATCTCATTCCTGTCCTCTCGGCTCATGGCTGACGCTCCTGTGTGCATATGTATAGAAGGTAAAGGGTACGGCCGGCCAGACGACCGCCGCCTTCACAGTTACTTCTCCTGTGTGAATAGAAGGCCCGGTTCCGCAAGGAGCCGGGCCTGTAACGCTTACATGCTGCGCAGCTGTTCCAGTTCCTTGCGGACACCTTCCATCTGCACTTCATACTGTTTCTGTTTTTCTTTTTCCGCTTCGATCTTGGCCGCGGGCGCCTTGGCCAGGAATTTCTCATTGCTGAGCATACCGGCGCTGCGCTTCAGCTCGCCCTGCAGGCGTTTTTCTTCCTTCTGCAGCCTTGCGATCTCGGCCTGGACATCCAGCAGATCCGCCAGAGGGATATAGAGGGTCTCAGCGGGAAGGACCGCGGAGATGGATCCGTCCGGAACTCCTGCCTTATCCTTCTGCAGTTCCAGGTCAGAGGCGAAGGCCAGGGTCTTAAAGAAGACCTCGTCCTCACGGAAGGTATTCAGGACCTCATCACTGTCGGATACCACATAGATCTTGGCCTTTCTGGAAGGAGCCACGTTCCTTTCGGCACGGATGTTCCGGACCGCGCGGACCGCTTCCTTGACCATGGAAATGCCCTTTTCCTCATGCGGGAAGGCAAAGTCCTCACGATATACCGGCCATGCGGAAAGCATGATGGTCTCTTCCCTGGACTGGATAGTCGTGAAGATCTCCTCGGTGATGAAAGGCATGTAAGGATGCAGGAGCTTGAGGCTGCCGATCAGGACCGTCTGCAGGGTCCACAGGGCGGCGTCCTTGGAAGCCTGGTCATCCGACTGGTAGAGCCTGGGCTTGACCATCTCGATGTACCAGTCGCAGAACTCATCCCATACAAAATCATATACCTTGGACAGTGCGATGCCAAGCTCAAACTTGTCCATGTTATCCGTCACTTCTTTTACCATCGTGTTGCATGCGGATAAGATCCACTTGTCTGCGGTGGAATAATCAGACGCATCCGGTACCGTGATTTCTTTTCCTTCCATATTC
>ODAI011210181.1_pt1 | contig 12904 bp, 6 predicted proteins | sample 1539321 | NCBI WGS metagenome assembly ODAI01 (sample SAMN02144231, study PRJEB22623) | gut metagenome | biome: sheep rumen | host: Ovis aries | place: New Zealand | reverse complement strand
TTGATGGGGACGATGTCTTCAAGCGCATTCAGGCGCGCGAGCACGTCGTAGAGCATGTAACGCGACTCGCCGACCTCGGCCCACATCTGTCCCATCTGGCCATGCATCTGGCCAAGCTCGTGATGCATAGCATGCAGAGAGCGCGATGACGCGGGAATAAGCGACTTGATCTTGCTGAGTATCGACATAACGACGAGCCCGTCCCTTTCTTGTGGCCTACATCATTCAATCATAGCATCGCCGCATGTACACACCCCCGAGACACCAGTTGAGCGTGCCTGCCATGTCGCCGGTAGCATGCCTTCCATGTATTGTTCTTTTACCTTTGATTGCTTTATCGTGCCTACTTCTTTTGTTAGCATATCCATGTATTCATAGGGTTTGCCTGTTTGCGGTTGAGGCGCTTTGCAAGCCGGACGTACTTGCTTTCGGCCATGCCCACCGCATCACGTCTACTCGCCGATAAGGATTACCTAGCATGAACGATCCTAAGAGCCAAACCGATGTACCGCTCATCTCAATTGTCATGCCAGTCTATAACGGGGAGTTGTATCTCGAGCAAACGCTCGAGAGCATCGACAGTCAGACGTGCAGCGACTACGAGCTGATATGCGTCGACGACGGATCCCAAGATGCCTCGCTGGCCATCCTTACCCGTCATGCGAGCGAAGATTCGCGCATCAAGGTGATTGAGGGGTCTCATGCTGGCGGCGGTGCGGCACGAAACCTTGGCATGGCACATGCACGCGGAACCTACATCATCTTCCTCGACAGCGACGACTTCTTTGAGCCCACGCTTTTGGAGCATGCCAGCGCGCGCATGACCGAGACCAATGCGGACATCGTCATCTTTGACGCCATGACCTACAACAATCGCACGCAGACGGTCAATACAAAAAGGCACTTCCTCTATCAGTGGCTTATGAACACGCTGCGCCTGAGCGACCGCGTCTTCAACCGCACTGATGCCCCCTTTGACATCTCGCGCATCATCACCCCAGCTCCCTGGCTCAAGCTCTACCGTCGGCAGTTCCTTGAAGACGAGAACCTCCGCTTCCAGGAGATTGACAACTCCAACGACTTCCTCTTTGGGCAGCTTTCACTCATCTGCGCCCAGCGCATAGCGATTCTCAACGAGCAACTCGTGCGCTACAGCACCAACAACCCGAGTGGAACCCAGACCAACAAGTCGGAAAAGCCCACGTGCATCCTTCAGGCCATCGATGGTCTGCGGCAGGAGCTCGTCAAGCGCAGCCTGTATCACGAAGTCGAGCAGTGCTTTGTTGCCACGGCGAACAAGGCTCTCTCATACTCCCTGACCTCGCTGCGCCCCATCAGCCGCGACATCCTCCTTGATGCGCTCCTTGATGGCAAGCTCGAATGCCTGGAGGCGCTTGGCCACGAGCGCGCGTGGTATCACCACAAGAGCTCGTATGACAACTACCACCTCATAACGGCAGCGATGGAAGAGCGTCGTATCAGGAGACAGATCGAAGCCGCCCCCGAGCTGGCGATGAGCCCCGCAATCGGCAAAGACTCCCCACTGGTAAGCGTCGTTCTCACCATCCACAACGGGGCGGCGCATCTTGAGGAATCTCTGCGTTCGGTGCTAGACCAGAGCATGGAAGACCTTGAGGTCGTGTGCATTGATGACGGGTCGTCTGACGAGTCGCCGGCCCTGATCGATGAGCTTGCAACGCGTGACGAGCGTGTCCGTGTGGTGCATCAGGCGCATAAGGGCTTGAGCTGTGCGCGAAATGCCGGCACCGCTGCGGCGCACGGACGTTACCTCACCTTCCTTGACTGCGGTGACGTGCTTCTTCCGAATGCTCTCGAACATGCGGTGCAGTGTGCTCAAGACGGCGCACGCGAGGTCGTTCTCTTTGATGTCGACCCCTTCACGTCTACCGGCGACGATGTCTCTGCCGCAGATGCGGCGCGCTTCCGCCGTCACGGCCGTTACGAAGACCAATACACGGGTGCAGAGCTGATGGTTTCTATGCGTCGCGTGGGCGATTATCAGCCCCATGCCTACGCGCAGCTTTTTGAACGCACCTATCTCGAATCGATAGGTCTCTCGTTCATACCTGCCATTCCATCGGCCGATCTCGCCTTCTCGTTCTGCGCGCTGCTTCAGTCTCCACGTGCGCATTACCTGAGCGAGCCGTTGTACCGCCACTGCGTTTCTGTCGAGGAGTATGAGTTTGCAGACCAGCCCTTCACACAGTCGTACGGCGCGTATGCGAGCTATTGTGCCATGGCGCACCTGCTCGAGGCGCAGCAGGCCCATCTGACGCCTGACTATTATGAAGTGCTCACCAACCTGGTCTTTGACCGGATATCCGAGGCGCGCAAGCGCTATCTCGAGCTGCCTTCAGAGGAGCGCGGTCGCGTGTATGCCCTCGGCAAAAACTACGCTGGTTTTCAGCGACTGGTGGCGACGCCAGCTGAACTCGATGAGCGCGTGAAGGAACATGCGTCGCAGATCAAGGAACTTACCAGTGAAAAGAAGACCCTGAGCGATGAGGTCGCAACTCTGCGCCAACAGCTCGAAGAGGAGCGTGTGCTCAAGGAGAGGGCACTCGAGGAAGCAAATCGCCTCAGGCAGTCACGCACCTATCAGCTGGGGGCAGCCGTTCTGAAGCCGTATCGAGTTGCTACGCGACTGCTGAAAGAGCGCAAGAGCAAGCATTAGCCTATTTGCAGAGCGATGGATCCAGTGAGGCTTGCACCTCTCATACGCTCAGGATGCCAATACCGCACGCCCCTACGCTTCGCGTGGGGCGTGCGGCTTTTCGCAAAGATAGTCCTTGATGCGCCGATGAACCTCAGGCATGCACGCCGCATGGGCCACCGTGATCGCAAGACAGGCACCCGCGTAGGCAACGGTGTGTGTAGCAGCAAACCGACTCAAGAGAATCATGGGAATGCGCTGGTAGATGTAGACAAAGAAGAGCCTCTCGCCAAGCCAGCAGAAAGGTCTGCTATTTGTCGGCATCTTGCGCAGGGCAAAGACCACAAGCACGACAAACACAATTGCACAGGCGTTGAAGACGATCGAGCGGGTGGTGCGCAGGTGATGGAGCGGTACAAAGAGGGCTATCGCCAAAGCGAGGACTGCCCACGCACCAACTTCGATTTGAGCCGCCTTCAGCTTTTTGTTACGCACGTACGCGTAAACTACCGAGAACAGCATGCCTGCCGGATAGCAGAAGATGGTGTTGTAGTACCACGTGCCCATACCTTGCACGATAACGAGTTTGGAGTAGAGGGCACAGGCCACCGTAACGCCCGCGATGCCAAGCGAAAGACGCCCTCTCGCCATCCTGAAGCAGAAGTACGTAGCGATATAGAGACAGAGGATGGCAAAAATGTACCAGTTGCTATTGCCAATGCCCTTCCATCCCACCATAGCGCTCAACACATCTTCCATCGGAAGAGATATGTGCTTCGCGATGCGAATGCAAACGTAGGGAATGAGCGCAATCCAAACGTCCAGCAGATAGGGCATGATGCGGCGTGCGGGAAGACCGTACACGTAATCGTCGCCCTTACGGCGTATGGACTCGAGGATGCCATATCCCGAAAAGAAGAGGAACGTCGCTACCATGAGCTGGCCAAGGTTGGTCATAGCCCACAAAAAGATGCGGTCGCCCGGGCCGTATACATCAGCAGGTATGTAGTTGCGCAGATGTGAGAAGAAGACAATCAGAATGAAGAGCCCATTGATGCAGCAGGTCGTATCTCGCGTCATCATGCCAGCCTTGCGCACCGACAAGGCTGGCACAAAGCCCGTTACGCCCACGAGAAACAAGGCAAGAGCAGGTACAAATAGAAGGTCCACATCAATCACATCGCTACATGACGTTGTTGAACACCCAGTCGAACACGTGCTGTGCGGAGGAACCGTCGCATGCCGACATAAAGCGGTCGACAAAGCGTTGCCGCGCCTCTTCGTCTACCTGCGGATTGACGAGGGCCTGTGTGAGCTCTTCGGCGCAGTAGCTCACCTGGCCGTATACATAGGCATCCATGTCGTAGTACATGCCCCTGCCAATGATGTACTCATTGACGTCAAACCAATGGTAGATGATGGGCTTGTCGAGCAAGGCCCACTCGAAGATGATCGACGAGTAGTCGGTAACTAGCACGTCGGCCAGAAGCAGGAAGTCATTGATATCCCGCTCCTGCGTGGCATCAAGGGCAAACGAGCTCATGGCCTCCCAATCGTAGGGCTTGCGTTCGCGCATGCTGCGGATCATGGCCGGGTGCCACTTGAATACGAGAACGGTGTCATCGCCGAGTGCCTCGTGGATAGCCCAAGGGTCAATCTGGTCGAAGGCATATGTTGCCTTGTCGAGGGTGGTGCCGCGGTAGGTTGGGGCAATGAGGACGACCTTCTTGCCTTGTAGCACCGGATATTTCTGCAACAAGCGCTCGCGCGCGGCGCGTGCATAGTCTTGGTCGAAGAAGATGTCGGTGCGCGGAATGCCCGTTGCCCCCACGCGATCCAATGAGATGTCGAAGGCTTCCGCATAGTTCTCGCGAATAGCCTCTGCGCTTACGATGGCATTGGTGTACTTCCGATAGCCAGGATGGATGTTGATGTTCTCGTTGCCACCCACACGGCTCCAGGCAAACTTCTTGAATGCACCGCAGGCGTGCCACAACTGAATGAGCTTCTGTCCCCGCCTGACATGCATGTACGCGGTGTCCTTGTGGAAGTCCTCAAGAAAGATGTAGCCTGCCGTCGCGATGTCATAGCACTGACCGAGCTCGAAGCGGCGCCCGAGCCAATCGTTCTTGCCACCCCTAAACCGACAGACGACCTCGTAACCTGCCTCTTCGCAGAGGGCCTTGAGCGGAAGATAGTTACCGCCAATCTCCTCGCGAATGTCAGAGAGGAAGAGCACCTTCTTCTTGTTTACCGGCAGCGTGTGCGCAAAGAGCTCATAAGCCTCGCGCTTCTTGCGTTCGCGGCTGCTCAGGGGCTTCTTGGCAGGGGCGCCAGGCTTGGCTGGGCGCGGAACTGGGGGGACCTCGTCGAGCATCATGCCAAGTATGGCGTTGTCGATGCGCCGATAGCTCAGCGCGCCATAGCAGCGTGAAAGCAGGTCGGAGATGGCGAGCGTCCCCTCAGATGCAATGCGCTCGAGAGCCACACGCCCAAAGAACTTGTTGGTGAGACTGCTGTCCATCTGCTGGAAGTCTATGCACTTCTGCGGCTCTCGCAGGTACTCGGACAAGGCAGGCTTGGTGAAGGCAGGATCGGCCTTGGGGTAGGCAACGCAGGAATTGTTGATGAATCCCACGGGCTTCACGCTGATGAAGTCGCTTCCCTGTTCCTGCAGACGTCGCCACATGAGTTGCAGGGTGGTGTCGTAGTAGACACAGGGGTCACTCACAATCTGAAGGTAGTCGCCCTTCGTCTGAGACAGGATGTCCTGCGCCGTCTCGAGCCGACTTACAAAGTGAAGGTTCTCAACCTTGAAGGACTCAGGCGTTAGCGATTCATATGAGGCGTCGGCCACCACTTCGAAGTTGGGGAGAATCTGGTAGTAGAGCGAACTCAGGAAGGTGAGATAGTCGCTCTCGGCCATGCCGGGAAGCACGACAACGCTCACCAGCGGATCATCGGCAATCTCTTTCCTGCTCCGGATGGTCGTACCGAGTTCGAGGTCGGACGAGAGCCGCAGGATGTCATCCCAGCGCTCGGGCCCAACATGCTCGATAAAGGTGTCGACGTACGACTTGACAGCGTCATACGTCTGGTCGTCAAAGGTCCACAGACGCCGATAGTACTCGTTGATGATGGTGATGCGCAGGATGCGGGCGTCAAGCTCTTGTGCAAACGTATCCGACCAGTCCGCCGTCATCTGCCTGATGCGCTCGCAGGCTTCCATAGCGCTCTCAAAGAGAGAAATGTCGAGCTGCTTGAGCGTGCTGCGTGCAACGACCGAGAGATGTTTCACGTAGCGGTAGATGTAGCGAGGGCAGCCGGTGATTAGGCCGCAGCGGCAGAGGTACGAATAGAGGAAGACGCCGTCTTCTGCGTGACGAAGGGTCGGAAAGCGCAGGTGATGCTCCTCGACGAGGGAGCGCCGGAAGAGCTTGTTGCAGCAGCTGAAGTTATAGGCGAGGTCGGCATCCTCGCGGTTGATGATGCCCTTCTTTGAGAGGTAACGCGCACGATACAAGGGTGTCGTCTCAAACTCGCCCACACTCCGCGACTCGCCAATGACAAGGTCGGCATTGCGCGTCTCGGCAATGAGGACCATGTCGGCCAGCGAGCCGTCGCAGAACGTGTCATCACTGTCCAGAAACGCGAGGTAGGTGCCCTGGGCCACGTTGAGGGCGGCGTTGCGTGCCGCGGAGACGCCGCGATTGGGCTGGTGAATCACGCGTACCGCGTCGTGGGTAGCGGCGTAGGCGTCGAGGACCTGGCCGCTCCCATCAGTCGAGCCGTCGTTGACTGCGATTATCTCGTACGACGCGAGTCCCTGCCTTGCAACACAGTCAAGGGCGCTTTCGACGTAGCGCGCATTGTTGTAGACGGGAATGATGACGCTGACCTGAATGTCGTTAGACGCAGCGCACGTGTCTTCTGTCATGTTCTGCATGGCGCGATTCCTTATCGGCGAGTGGACGTGATGCGGTGGGCACCTTCTTTTCGGACTCTACGTGCTAGCCCTTCAGAGCCTCATAGAGCCGGTTCATCTGCTGGCTGTCATAGTGCAGGAAGAAACCCTCTTCGCGCTCGGCGTAGGGCAAGACGGGCTTTCCATCGTTCTCGAGAATCTGCTCGAGGGCCGCCAGGGCATCATCAGCCGTGCTCACAAACGCACCAAAGCCCTCATCGCGCTCGATGTCGAGCTTCGTGTAGTTGCCGAGATTTGCCTTGAACAGGTCGTCATCGGGGATATAGAACACGATGGCCCTGTTGAGGTACACGAAGTCGAAGCAATACGACGAATAGTCGGTGATGATGGCGGCGTACTCCTCTTCGTTCACCCTCGACTCTACGATGCGGATAGCCTCGCTCTTTGAGGTGAACAGGTGGCGATAGCAGCCAAAGTTAGGATGAAGCTTGAAATCGAGCGTATACCCATGCTTCTCGAGCATCTGTGCGAGACGCGGATCCTCGAGGAAGCTCTTGATGCTCTGATAGTAGGCAGAGGCCATGAAACGCTCTTCGAGAGGCTCACGTCCGCCAGGCGTCAGCTCGCCGATGAGGTACGAACGCCACGACGGGCAAAGGAGGACCTTCTTCTGAGGCTCAGCCGCGGGGTTCATCGTGCTGTAGCGCGGCATGCCACTCGCAATGAGATCCTCACGCAGGAAGCCATAATTGCGCGTAAGGTTCTCGATCTCGTATGCCGTGGAGACCACCTCGCGGTCATACAGCACGCGATCGAAGCCGTAGTACCAGGGCAGATGTGCCCAGAGCACACCGTGCTGGAGGTAAATCATCTCGGCATGATTAAGGTCGACGTAGTTTTGCGTGCTGCCCCTATCCCAGCATGATGTGCAGCTCCAGGCAATATCGGAGCAGAGCCTCTTGTCTGCTATAAAATGCAGCATCTTGTGCTCGCGTGAGCCATACGGCACGACCTTTGCCGACTTCGTCTCTTCAAAAGCACTGGCGTCCACGTTGTTGGCAATGTAGATTCTCATGACGCCATCATCCTTGGGCGCGTCATGCAGGAACTGATGCCATGCGTTGTCGAGCCTGCCGGGTGCATCGCTATATACCCACAGCTTCTTGTGCGTACGGTGTAGGTTGAGCGCATAGGCCTTCATACTCGCGCGCGCCGCAAGGATGCGCGCATCGAGGTTGTTGAGCACGAGCTTGCGATGTCCGCGCACGCGCTCCTTGCTCGCAGGCTCGACCACAAAGGTGGCGCCGCCCGGCTGCATGCTGACAACCTTGTCGTTGACCAGGACCTCAAAGCCCAGCTGGGGAACAAAGTTCACGTACTCGGGATAGGTCGTAAAGTGGCAGCGGAAGGCATGCCCATCGACCGTGGCCGTAAAGGTGAGCTGGGAGTCCTCATCAAGCGGTAGGTGGTACCTAAAGGCGAGGAAGTGTGCCGTGATCTGGTTGGTTCCGTTGTAGCTTTGCGCCGAGCTCAAGGGAACAATCTCGGTCGTCTCGGTAGTCGCGCCATGCGCGCGCTTTGCATACAGCGTGATATCGCAATCCGCATAGAACGAGACGGGTGTCTTGGCAACCGCAAAGATGTCGAGCACGTTGTCGTGGATGCGCGTGCGCTCCACGCACACCTCCAGAGACCCCGAGGCATAGAGGATGCTGTCATTGCGCTCAACCACCAGGCCGCGCGGCCCCGACTTACCCTCAAGAGGAGCCCCATGTTTGAGGTTTATCAGATAGAGGGAGTGATAGGGATTCTGCCGGGGATAGGTAGCAAACAGGTCGTCATCGACGTTGTCGAGAAGCGAGCCCAGACGGCCGAGCGCAGCCTCATAGTCAGCACCCTGCAGATGCGTTGGCAACACCGCCCACGACCACATGCGCGCGGAGAGTACGCAGGCGAGCGTACCCTGCAGATAGCGCGGCACCTGTTCGTAGCGACCAAAGAGCTCTTCGAAGAGGCTCACGGTGCTCTCAAAGCTGTAATAGGGGCGCAGCGCAAGCTCGGAAGACTCGACGCCATCCTTCAGGTGGCGGCACTCCCCCGCTCCCACATAGCCCAGACGCATCTTGTCAAGCAGAAGCTTGGTTACATAACCCATAGCTTCATTGGCTGCCATAAGGTCATCTGCCGGCTCACCAAAATGCAGGTTATCCTCAAAACGGTTCTTGACGAGCACGTTGAGCGAAGTCTGGCTCAAGAAGCAGTTGTCGCCCTCGTTGAGGTCGTACACACCATCGGCGCCCAAGATGTCATAGCGATGGTGGCCCATCTCAGGATTGCCATCCACATAGGGCGTCAAACGGTACGTAACCACGTCGACTTCGTCGTAATGCGCGTCAAAGAAACGCACTGCCGCGGCGATGGTATCGGGCGCCAGCTCCTCGGCAGCCTCCAGATGGAGGAGATACTTTGCCGTCGCAAGGTCGATTCCGGCGTTGCGGGCCGCATAGATGCCCTTGTGCTCCTGACGCACAACACGCACCCATGGGTGGCTCTGCGCAAACTGCTCGACAAGGCGCGGGGAGTCATCGGTAGAGCCGTCGTCCACCACAATGGCCTCAAAGCGATTGTGGTCAAACGTCTGCGCCTCAAGCGATCTCAGGCATCCTTCAATAAAGGCGGCATTGTTGTGCACCGCCACAATGACGCTCACGGTGAGCATGCTCTTCACTGAGCTCATCTCGACCCTCCCCAACTGGCGCTATGCGCCAAGATCCTTCAAAATGCGTACGGTGCGCTCGAGTCCCTCACGCACGCCGTAGCGCGGCTTCCATCCAAGCTCGTCTTTGATGCGTGTGCCATCAAGTATCGCCTTGGTAGCCGTCGAGTATCCGGCGCGCTCGACCGCATCGGGCAGCTCAAAGCGCACCTGGCCGCCACCCAGTCCTGCCAGGTGTGCGGCAAGATCGCGCAACGTGATGTCTGAGTCCGCACCACACACGTTGTAGGCGACGCCACGCGACCCGCGCGTAAGGCAGGTCAGGAGACCACACACGACGTCGGTAACGTAGCCGTAGGAATACAGCTGCGTTCCCTCGCTTTTAAGCGTGATATCCTCACCGGCAACCGCGCTGCGCACAAACTGCGAGATCGCCTTCGAGTCGGTGGCCGGCATCGTCGGCCCGTACACGCGTGGGAGGCGCGGAATGCTCACGCCGATGCCGCGCTCGGATGCGTACGCCTGGCAGAGCGCCTCTCCAGCACGCTTCGACTCGGGATATCCGGCACGTAGCGTGTTGCAATCGATGTAGCCGCAATAGCTCTCGTCAAACGCCTCCACATCGCCCCGGTTCTGGCCATAGATCTCAACCGACGAGGCAAACAGAAGCGTGTTGAGCCCCTCCTGGGCGCGTACCGCTTCGGCGAGGTTTGACAGCCCGATGATGTTGGAAGTGACCGTTGCGATGGGCTGGGTGGCATAGGCGCGCGGATGGGTGGTACTCGCCAGATGACACACGATATCAACGGCACTCTTAGGCGTGTTTGCGGGAATGCTGATGTCAAGTTGCTCGAAGGAGAAACCGCCACGGGGGGCATGCGTCTTCTCGAAGTAGGGCAGGCGCGTGCGGGCACCCTGTTCGTTGCGGCCAAACGCCACGACGTTCCACGAGGCACCCTGGGCGCGCGAGCGCATGAGTACGTCGGTAAGGACGGTTCCCACCGTGCCGGTTGCCCCCGAGATGCCAATCGTACGCCCCTCGAGCTTTTCCCAATCAATGGACGGAGAAGCAATGATGGCATCGAGGTCGGCGAGGTAGAGGTCGTTTTCCAGACGTTCCATTAGCGGTCTTCCTTAGAGCTGCGCAGGTATCCCTTGAAGAGCTCAAGATCGGCAGGAGTCGTGAGCTTGATGTTCTTGTCGGAGCCCGCGGCAAAGTACAGACGCTCCCCCAGCTCGACCATCATGGTGTTGGTGTAGTGCGAGCCGTAGATGCCAATCTCCTCGGCAAAGGCACGACGATACGAGCGAAGCAGGAGGTCAAAGCGATACGCTTGCGGCGTGGAGACGCGCCTTAAGGTCTCGCGCGGGATAAACTGCGTCGTCGTGGTGGGGTCATCCTCGGAGACCACGAAGATCTGCTCGTTGTAGGGCAGGCTCGTCACGGCATTGCCGTTCTTCTTGGCAACGCGCAGCACGTCGGAGAGAACCTCGGCATCGACCAGCGGGCGAATGCCGTCGTGGATGACGCAGATGTCATCATCGGCAGCAATGCCTTCGAGGGCATACACGCCATTGCGGATGGACTCCTGGCCGGTGGATCCGCCCGGCACGATGCGGTCGAGCTTGCTGATACCGTAATGCTCCTTGTAGCCCCAGACCTCGTCCTGCCAGCCGTCGATGCAGACGACCTCGATCGAGTCAATGCCGGGATGACGCTGGAACCCCTCAAGCGTATACGCCAAAACGGGCTTGTGATAGACATTCACGAACTGCTTGGGAATCTCGAAGCCCATGCGAGAGCCGACTCCACCAGCGATGATGATGGCATGTACGCGCACGATAACCTCCACAGACTGGTCGTTTCAGACACACTTCTGTATATCATCGCACACCTGATGCGCCATCCCCCTCACATTCTCATTCCACGCACAAGCCCCTTGCAAAAGTGGCAAGGCCGTATGGCTCACGTTTGCATGGCAGCAACGCTCGCTCTACGCGCTCGTCTCCCCCAGTGCCCTGAGCTGTCCCACCACGTCATCCCAGCAGGAGGCAGCGCGCTCGTCGACCGAGACTTCGTGGGCAGCCCACGCATTGTGCGTATCCAGACAACTGTTGTTAGCAGGGATGCCTTCGCGCTGATGATGCTCACCAGAAGCATCAGCTTGCCTGAGGAGCACGGAGGGAGCATCGGCAAGGTCAGCCAGGCAGCCGCTGCGCTCGCCAAAGGCGCCTCGCAGGTCCTCTTCCTCCGAAGAGAGAATCAGGAGGTTGGCGCGCAGTAAGGCGCGCTGGTGCTCGGGCGACCCAAAGGCGACGACATTGCCCATCTGCGCGAGCCTCCTCCAGTCGGGCGAGGAGGAAGCAAGGACGAACACCGGGCTCACATCTTTAAGGGGATGCTCACCAAGATACGCAAAGAGCGCCTCCCCCAGTCCGCCAGCCCACATGTGCTGGTCGGCAATGAGCCACAGCTGGCTGCCCGATGACTCCCTCTTGCGCCGTAGTTCGCACCCAAGGGTCCTTTGCAGGCAGATCTTTGCCCCCTCAACCCTCCCAAACCGAGAGGTCATCTCTATCTGAAGCTTCGCCTCAAGCGCAGTAGACCGCGCTCGTGTCGTGGGGGCAACGAGCAGCTGGTCGCCCTCAGTTTGTGCCTCAAACGTCAAGGTCAAAGGTCCGTGTACCCAGTAGGCATTCCGGAAGTCCTTGGCGAGGCCGCAAGGCGACCGAAACTTCAGGCGAGCCGGATACGTCTCGTCGCCAAAGAGCACTTGCAGGTTAATCCCCAGCTCTTGCGGTGCTTCCCACGGCACATCGACAGAGAATCTGCGGGGCCGAACAGCCTGTACAGGATCGCTCACCTGGGCCTCGCCAAGGGACTCGAAGCACACCTCGTAGAAGGCACCATCCGCCACGGCACGCATGTGTACGAGCCCTGCGCAATCGCCACCAAGATGGGGGTTGTACCCCTCCAACCGCACAAAACCCGTACCGGCCGTTATGCGGTCAAGCACCACAACGGGATAAGGAATGCCTGCGGGGTGTACCTCGACAGGAGTCTCGGGAGCTCCCGCGTACCATGCCTTGCCCACCCTGACGGTAGATGCAAGGATGTCCCACACCGGCGTCCCATACTTGAGCGAGAGCATCTCAAGAGCTTCGGTCGGGTTGATCGTGCGCAGACAAACCAGCGCCTGATCGTCAACCAGGGAAAGCACGTCCTTCAGGGCATCCTCTGCCACACGCCTTTGGTCTGTGGACAGCTGCCAGAGCATGCCCTCACGCACAAGCTCGAGCGCGTCAGCAGCAATGCAATACTGCAGGTAGGGCACGACCTCGCCATATTGCGCTTTCGCGCGAGCAAGTACCTCGTAAGAGCACCGCAGCCGCGCACCAAGGCGCTCGAAAGCATCAGAGTCAGCTGACACCAAGGCGCGTTGGGCCAGGCTCTCGTCATGCGTGTGAAAGCGGTAGGCGCCATCACGGGCCATACCAAAGCGCTGCGCGTGCAGGACAAGCTCCGCCACCGCTGCGTGCTCGCACGACCGTCCCACATACTCCTCGAGCTGAGCGGGCTGTATGAGCG
>ODAI010760099.1_pt1 | contig 12904 bp, 13 predicted proteins | sample 1539321 | NCBI WGS metagenome assembly ODAI01 (sample SAMN02144231, study PRJEB22623) | gut metagenome | biome: sheep rumen | host: Ovis aries | place: New Zealand | reverse complement strand
TCAAAGCTATATTAAATATAAAAAGTCCACAGTTATCACATATAGATTATATTAAATATTAACAAATAAAGAAAGGAGTCGTATGGTTATTTAAGTTATTAAATATATCATACAAGATTAATATGTTTAAACCTAAAGCTATTTATTTTGAAAAAGCAATAGTTGAATATCCTCTTGGAAAAGAACTTTTAGAAAAGTACAAAGATGTTCCAAAGATTGAGATTGCAAGTCACAATGCAATAGAAGAAATGCGAAAAAAAGACAACAAAGAATTTGCTGATATGAAGAGAAATCTCATTATAGGAGTTAGAAAAACACACAAATTTATAGAAAATCACAAGGTTTCGGATTATCTTGTGCCATATACATCTTCAGGTTGTACTGCTGCATGCATGTACTGCTATTTGGTGTGCAATTACAACAAATGTGCTTATCTCAGGCTATTTGTCAATAGAGAACAGATGCTAGATAAAATTATCAAAACCGCTGAAAAATCAGATAAAAATTTAACCTTCGAGATAGGCAGCAATAGCGACCTTATTCTTGAAAACACAATCACGAATAACCTTGTTTGGACTATCGAAAATTTCAAAAATACAACAAAGGGCAAGCTTACTTTTCCAACCAAATTTGATATGGTTGATGATTTACTTCCACTAGACCACAAAGGCAAAGTGATTGTCAGAGTTAGTGTTAATCCAGAAGAAATCATAAATAGAGTTGAGTTTGGTACATCAAGATTAAATAACAGAATTGAAGCAATAAACAAACTAAAAGAAGCTGGTTATGAAGTTGGAATACTTATTGCTCCAGTTATCTTTGTAGAAAATTGGAGAGAGCTATATCTAGACCTAATAAAACAGCTTCAGTCAAAATTATCTCCAAAAGTGAAGAAGGATGTCTTCTTTGAAATTATATTCATGACATACAGCTATGTCCATACAAAGATAAATGAAGCGGCTTTTCCAAATGCGATTCAACTATACAACAAAGATATTATGACTGGAAGAGGTAGGGGAAAATATTGGTACAAAGAAGAGATGAGAAAAGAAGGAGAAAAATTTTTTAGAGAGAACATGGCGAAATATTTCCAAAACAACGAAATTTTATATATAGTATAGAAAAACTGATAGAAATGTGATATATTAAACAAAGAAAAAGCAAATTTAACTGCGATGGAACAGAACAAATAAATAGTATAAAGGATCAAACAAATGGAGATAGAAGATAAATTAGTTATAGCAAAACTTATGGATAAGATAAACCTATGCAAAACACGAAATAAAATTGTAAATACAGAATTTCTCACGATTTATCAAAGAGATATAATCCAAAAAGAATTAAACAAAAACAAAGTTAAGAACTATATCTTTTTTGGAGGATATGATGAAGCAGAAGGAAAGATTCTTGTGATTTATCCAGAAAAACTTGGTGAGGAGATTGCAAAAAGCAATCTAAAGAATATATTAAAGGCAATCAAAATTGTTCTACCAAAAGAGCTTGAAGGCAAATACAATCACAGAGACTATCTAGGTTGTGTGATGAAGACTGGATTAAATAGAAATAGGATAGGAGATATAATTGTTCATGAAAATGGCGCATATATAATTGTTCTAGAAGAAAATGCAGAGTATATCAAAGAATTCCTAAAAGAGCTTACAAGATTTTCAAAGGCAAATGTGGAAGTAATTGAATATACAGAAATAGAGATTAGGGAAGCGAAATTTGACGAAATCCAAATCACAGCTTCATCATGGAGATTAGATAATATCGTATCAGAAATGATAAAGCTTTCAAGAAGCAAAACTGAAGAGCTACTTGCAACAGAAAAAATCTATGTAAATTCACGAATAGTAACCAAAGGCTCAAAGCCTGTAAAGCTAAATGATATTATTGCTATACGTGGCAAAGGAAAGTTTATCGTTTCAGAAGAATTAGGCACTAACAAAAAAGGCAAAAACATTGTGTTGATTAAGAAGTATAAATAGGAGAAAAATAAATGGAGAACAAACTAAACACACTATACCAACAATGCATAAATGAGCTGGCAAGCATAGGCATAAACATACAAAACAACAAAGACATAGGCAATATACAAATACATATATCAAAAAGAAACAACAAACGCTATGGTGCATGCAAGCAAGAAGAACCGGATACCAGCACAATGTACGTAGAGAAAATTGGCAGAAGAAAAGTAATAAAATATCTAAAATACAAAAAACACATAATAGAAATCAGCCCATGGGTAATGGGGCTAGATGATAGCATTATAAAAAACACAATCATGCACGAAATCATACATTGTATGCCTAACTGTAACAATCACGGCAGAGCGTTCAAACAATATGCAAAATACATAAATCAAAACCTTGGATATGACATATCAAGAGTACGGTAATAAAGAACAAGATTACAAAGCTAGCAATGTCGAATACAAAGAAGAAAAACACTATAACTACAAAATTGTATGTGAACACTGCGGATACACATTCTACAGACAAAGAATGAATAAAAATTTTACAAGAAAATATAGATGTGGCAAGTGCATGGGAAAATTTTTAGTCAAAGAGATGTAAAAATGCATTATATAAAAAAACTTGGAAACACTATAAATAAGTATATATTAAGAACAAATATGGAAATATTAACAAAAATTAATAAAAAGTGCTAAGACAAATTCTAATAAATGTCTTGCACTTTTTGTCGCTTTATGATATATTATAATTGCCTAGGGATATAAAGATTTCATTCAACTTTTAAAGAATAGAAAAACAGTAGATATGGGTGATCAGATGATTAATGGAGAAAACGTTAATACAAGTATGAATATAAGAATAGAAGAAAATAATATAAAAATATATAATATGTTAAAAAGGACTGTTGATGTAATAGCTGCTCTAGTAGGTATAATAATATTATGCCCACTTTTGCTTGTTGTGTTCATTGCGAATAAATTGCAAAAGGACAATGGCCCTATATTTTTCATGCAAAAAAGAATTGGACTAGATGGAAAAATGTTCAGACTATACAAATTCAGAACAATGGTAGTAAATGCAGACAAAATATTAATGAAAAAATTAAAAGAAGACAAGGATTTCAGAGAAAAATATCTAAGCTATAGAAAGGTGGAAGACGACGACAGAATAACAAAAATCGGACATTTCCTTAGAAAAACAAGTCTAGATGAATTTCCACAATTCATAAACGTATTAAAAGGCGATATGAGCATAGTAGGACCTAGACCTTATCTATATAGAGAAAAGAAAGACATGGGATCATACTATGATTATATAATAAAATGCAAACCTGGAATAACAGGACTTTGGCAAGTATCAGGAAGAAACAAAAACACATTTGAAGAAAGATTACAACTTGACTTAGAATATTACAACAATAGGAATTTTATCTATGATATGAAAATATTATTTAAAACAGTACTTTCTGTATTTCAGAAAGATGGAGCAATGTAAAATTTGAAAGTATATCAAAAGAAGGGACTAGAAATGCAACCAGAAAGAAACATTTTTATAATTGGATCAAAAGGAATACCCGCCAAATATGGTGGGTTTGAAACATTTGTAGAAAATCTCACATCAAAAAAAGTGGATAAAAATATAAAATATCATGTTGCATGTATGGACAAAAAAGAAATAGAGTTCAAGTACAATGATGCAAGATGCTTTACAATAAAAGTTCCAAACATAGGACCTGCAAAAGCTGTATATTACGACATAATGGCATTAAGAAAGTCAATAAGATACATAAAAGAAAATAATATTGAAAATGCAATAGTGTATATATTAGCTTGTAGAATAGGACCATTTATAGGACATTATAAGAAAAAGCTTCATAAACTTGGAGCAAAACTATATGTAAATCCAGATGGACATGAATGGAAAAGAGCAAAATGGAATGCACTAATAAAGAAATATTGGAAATTATCTGAAAGATTGATGGTAAAACATGCAGACTTATTAATTTGTGATTCTTTAAATATTGAAAAATATATAAAAGAAGATTATAAAAAATATAATCCAAAAACAACATTTATCGCATATGGCGCAGATATAATAAAAAGTAAATTAGAAGATAATGATCAAAAGATAATAGAATGGTATACAAAAAAAGCTGTTAAACCAAATGAATACTATCTAGTAGTAGGAAGATTTGTACCAGAAAATAATTTTGCTACTATGATAAAAGAATTTATGAAATCAAAATCACAAAAGGATTTGGTTTTAATAACTAACCATGAAGGAAACAAATATTATAAAAAAATAGAAGAAGACTTAAACTTCAAAGAAGATAAAAGAATAAAATTTGTTGGAACAGTTTATGATACAGAATTATTAAAAAAGATAAGAGAAAATGCATATGCATATTTACATGGACATTCTGTTGGAGGAACAAATCCATCTTTAATAGAAGCGCTAGCTACAACAAAATTAAACTTGCTTTATGATGTTGGATTTAATAGAGAAGTTGCTGAAAATGGCGCATTATATTGGGATTTAGAAGATATGGATTTGGCTAACTTAATCAACGAATGTGATAAAATGGATGAAGATAAAATTGATGTATTAAATAAGCTAGCAATAAAACGCATTCAAGAACAATATACATGGGAAATAATAGTTAATAGATATGAAGAATTATTTGAACCAGAAAAATAGGGGGAAATAATGAATAAACAAGATAAGATGAGCCTTAGAGAAATACAATTAGGTTCTCTTGAAGTACTAAAAAAAATAAAAAGGATATGTGATGATAACAACTATAGATATTTTCTTGCATATGGTTCGCTAATAGGGGCAATACGAAACAAAGGAATAATTCCATGGGATGACGATATTGATATTATGATGCCACGCGAAGATTATAATAAATTAAAAAAATATTTTAAGGAGAACGAAAGCAAATTATTTCCGCTAAAGGCTTTTGATAATGAAATCATGAAAGAATATCCACATTCAATCATGAGAATAAGTAATCAGGAATATAAACTTGAATTTGATAATGAAAAAGATTATGGAATTGGATTATTTATTGACGTATATCCTATAGATGGTATAGGGAATGATAAAGAAGAAGCAAAAAAATTACTACATAAAGCTAAAAGAACAGCATCATTATGTTTTTTAACAAGTAGAAAAGGATTTGGAGTAGATAATACTAAATCTAAAGTAAAGATGATAATAAAATTTCCTGCATACATTTGGGCAAATATTTTAGGAAATGAGCACTATCAAAAGAAAACAAGAAAATTGTGCAATAGATATAGCTATAACAATAGTAAATATATCGCATGTATTGCTCAACCTAACGATGGAAATGACATATTTGAAAAAGAAACTTTTGAACCTATAGAAACCAATTTTGAAGGTGTAAAAGTTACAATACCTAAAGGTTATGATATTTTTTTAAAGAATATTTATGGAGACTATATGACTCCGCCAGATGAACAAGGTAGGAAGACACATCATACTTATGATGCATACAAAAAATAAAAAAATAGGAAAGGAAAAAATATGAAGAAATTATTACAATTATATAAAAAAGCAGATGACAAAAGAATAATAAAGCAATACATAAATGCTCATGTTTTATTTTTTGTAATAATTGAAGCTATTATTCTAGGATTTTCAAAAAAATCTTTAGAAATAGTAAGACTTGCTGCAGACAACAAAGTTTTAAATAGATTAAGAAAAAAATATAAAAGCTTTATTAAAGACTATTTAGCTAATCAAAATATAGAAATGGAACATATCTGCTCAAACAAAGTGTGGGTTTGCTGGCTTCAAGGCATGGAAAATGCACCAAATATAGTAAAAAAATGTTATAAATCTTTACAAGATAATCTTAAAGATAAGGAAATTGTTTTAATAACAGATGAAAACTACAAAGAATATGTTACTTTTCCAGAATATATACAAGAGAAAGTAGATAGAGGTATTATATCAAAAACTCATTTTTCAGATTTACTAAGATTAGAATTATTAATAAAATATGGTGGTACATGGATTGACGCAACTGTCTTTTGTTCTGGAAATAATTATCCAGAATATATTTTTAATTCTGATTTATTTGTATTTCAAACTCTAAAACCAGGTCTTGATGGACATGCAACAAGAATATCAAGTTGGTTTATGAGTTCATATACAAATAATCCAATACTATTATTAACAAGAGCACTTTTGTATGAATATTGGAAAAATAAGAATAGGCTTATTGATTATTTTCTACTACATGATTTCTTTGAACTTGCAATAGAAAGTTATCCTGAAGAATGGCAAAAAGTAATACCATTTTCAAATTCAATACCACATATACTACTTCTGAGATTATTTGAAGAGTATGATGAAAATACTTGGAAGAATATAAAAAGAATGACATGTATTCATAAATTAAGCTATAAATTTGATAAAGAAAATATAAAAAAAGATAATACTTACTTTAAAGAAATCATAGGAGATTAATAATGAGAGTAGTAGTTCTAATGTCTACATACAACGGAGAAAAATACATAGAAGAACAGATTAATTCTATATTAAATCAAAAGGGGGATTTTGAGCTGGATTTATTAGTTAGAGATGATGGCTCAAAAGATAAAACACAAGACATTCTAAAAAAATATTCAGATGAAGGCAAATTACAATGGTATACAGGAAGAAATCTTGGACCAGGACAAAGCTTTATGGATTTAATAAAGCAAAGTAATGAATATGATTATTATGCATTTTCTGACCAAGATGATTTTTGGGAGGAGAACAAGCTTGAAAATGCAATAAATAGAATTAAAGATGAAAATGGTATTATTCTTTATTGTTCTAATGCAGAACTAGTTGATAGCAGACTTGAAAATCTAGGGAGAAAGGTATATAAGCAAACACCTAAAACAGATTTTAACACCTTAATTTGTGCCGGTGGAATTCTTGGATGTACAATGGTATTTAATAATGAACTTGCTAAAAAAATTAAAGAGGAGAAAATACCACAGAAAATAGTGCTACATGATTTCTATATTGCTGCTTTATGTACAGCATTGAATGGTAAAATTATCTTTCAAGATATAGCAACATTAAAATATCGCCAGCATGGTAATAATGTTGTTGGTGTATCAAATGGTTTTTTTTCAAAAATTAAAGAAAGATTAAAAGACGTTTTTACGCGTCAAAAAATAAGCATAGCAGATCAAGCAAAAGAGATTCTTAATATATATAATGACGAAATTCAAAAGGAGAAAATTGAGTGGCTTGAAGAAGTTGCAGATTATAGAAAAACATTTATTAAAAGAATAAGATTAGCATTTTCTAAAAAAACTAAATATATAAATAAGAATATGGGGATAAAATTAAGATTCTCTATTTTATTTGGAAATAGATAAATAGAAAGGTAAGAGTAAAATGGTATATGCATTTATTGGAGAAATAATATGTATCGTTTTTGCAGTTATAGGATTAAAAAATGAAAAAAATATTATTAATCCATTAACTGTTTTTTGTGCTGTTTTTGCAACTGTATTATTTTGCTCTATGCTTCATCTATATACAATGTTTATCCCAAGCAATAATACATATAAAACATTCCTTCTTGGAATTGTATATTTTATCTTGGGATATTTTTTATTTGAAAAATTGAAATATTTTAAACAGATTAAAGAGAATAAAAAGGAAGAAGTTAAAATTCCACGCTATGAAGTTTTATATACTATATGCATTATATGCTCAATATTCTTTCTAGTAAATTTGATAATTGTAATAAATAACGTTGGAAGTTTTAGTTTATATAGTGTGCAAAAAATGCTACAAGGTGGAGAAGTTGATTTTGGATATCCAGCAATAATTAGAGCAATCATTCTTTTAATTATTTACCCTTGTGCAACAGCTATTCCAGCAATCACTGCTACTGATTTTTGGTTCGGAAGAAAAGATAAAAAACTAATATTATTTACAATAATAATGATGATATTAAGAATGCTTTCTACAGCAAGTAGAAGTGGACTTATAGTTATTGTTATCTATATTGCTGTTGTTGGAATGTTAAGCATTTATGTTCAAAAGAGAAAGAATAGTAATCAAAAATTAGATAATGACTTAAAAAAGAAAAAGAAAACTATAATATTTTTTCTAGGAGTAGGAGCAATAATTTTTTTAATAATGACAATTTCTAGAAATGCACAAATACTTAGAAATCTTTATCTAAATTTTGCAATGCCACCTGTAATGTTCGAACGTTGGTCTATGTACATTGATAGAAACGAAATTATTGGAGCAGGAGAAGCTTCTTTAAATGGTATTTTTTATCCGATTTTTTATATTTTAAAAAATGGACTAAATATACCAATGCCAGAGCATTTTAAAAGTATTTATGACGCAATTATGCTAACAGATACAGTTTGGCAACCAATAGGTACGAAACTTACTGCAAATGCATATGTTTCTTTATTCTGGTTTTTCTATGTAGATGGAAGGGCATTAGGTGTGGCAATAGGAAGCTTTATATTTGGAATAATTTGTAGAAAAATATATACACAGACTATCACAAATCCAAATGCAAAAAATGTATGTATATTCTGCTTAATTTTCTACAGCTATTTATATTCATTCATAAGAATGCAATTTGCAATGATTAGTTATTCTTTAGCTTTAATTTATATCTTAACATTTTTTTATAAAGAAAAAAATGTTAAGAAAAGCGAACAACAACCTAAAAAGCTAAAAGTTTTATTTATAGAAAATGCAGGGCTTATGTCTGCGGGGGCATTCCATAGTTTAGTTGCACTTGCAGAACTATTAAAATATGAACATGATGTAGAGCCAATAATTGTCCTTCCAGATAAAGCAGACGGAATTAATATATTAAAAGAGAAAAAAATACAATATATAGCTTTAAGAAGCTGTTCATATTCACAGATGATTTCAAATAATGCATCTCTTGTTGAAAAAATAAAAATGCCTATTAAAGATATTATTGTAAGACTTTCTGCCATACAGCTTGCTAAGTTTGTAAAGGAAAACAACATACAAATAATTCATGAAAATACATCAGCATGTTATATTGGAAAATACGTAAGCAAATTAACAGGAGTAAAACACATCTGGCACATAAGAGAATTTATGGAAGAAGATTTTAATGCACACCTATGGAATAGAAAAAGTGCTGTAAAAGCACTTCAAAATGCAGATGCCGTAATTGCAATTTCTAAAGCAATTTATAATAAATACGAAAAATACCTAAACAATATGATTTGCATATACAATGGAGTTGATGCAGATAAGTTTTATGATGAAAATAAGGAGATTTTAAATAAAGACAATCTCCATATTGTATCAGTTGGAAGAATATGTAAAGGTAAAGGACAAAAAACATTAGTAGATGCAGTTGCAATTTTGAAAAACAAATATGGTATAGAAGCAAATGTTATTTTGGCTGGATCATATAAAGAGGATGATTATTATAAATCTATAATTGAAACAATTAAAGAGAATAAGTTAGAAGATTTAATAGAATTAATAGGACAATGTAACAATATAAAAGATATATATAAGGATTCAGATATATTCTGTATGACATCTAAATGTGAAGCTTTTGGAAGAGTTACAGTGGAAGCTATGATGGCAGGATGCCTAGTAGTTGGTGGCAATTCTGGTGGTACAGTGGAAATCATTGACGATAATAAAACAGGAATAATTTTTGAATCTGATAATGCGGACGATTTAGCTGAAAAATTATATTATGTTGCAAAAAACAAGGAGAAAGTGAAAGAAATTTGTAAAAATGGACAAAAGAGTGCTGTAGAACGATTCACAGCTAAACGTAATGCAGATGAGATTTATAATGAATATTTAAGAATATTAAACTATTCAAAATAAAATAGAAATGGAGAAGATTATGAATATAAAAAATAGTATAAAACAAATAATTCCAGAAACATTATATAATAAATATATGTTATGCAAATATGAGAATAATATTCACAAAAACTATTCAACTATTGAAAAAGAAATTAATGAAAGATATAAAAATACCTTTGGAAGAGATATAAATTGGGAAAATCCTAAAACATATAATGAAAAACTAAATATTATGAAGATTTATGGAGCAACAGAATTAAAAGCAAAATTGACAGATAAGTTTTTAGTACGAGATTGGATAAAAGAAAAGATAGGAGAAGAATATTTAATACCATTAATTGGAGTATATGACACATTTAATGATATAGATTTTGAAAAATTACCAGAAAGATTTGTAATGAAATGCAACCATGATAGTGGAAGTGTTGTTATTTGTAATAATAAGAATGAACTTAATTTAAAGAAATTAAGAAAGAAATATGCATATTATTTAAAAAGAAATTTTGCTGGACTTTCATATGAAATGCATTATAAAGATATAAAACCAAAAATCATAATAGAAAAATACATGGGAGATGACATAAGAGATTATAAGTTTTTGTGTTTTGATGGCAATGCGTATTATTGTAGAGTTGATTTTGATAGATTTGGAAATCATACAAGAAACATATATGATTTAGATTGGAAATTACAAGATTTTAACAAGGGAAATTACAAAAATTATGAAAAAGAGATTATGCCTCCAAAGCATTTTGAAGAAATGAAAAATTTAGTTTCAAAGCTATGTCAAGGATTTGATCAAGTTAGAGTTGATTTGTATGAAGTTGATGATAGAGTATATTTTGGAGAAATGACCTTTACAAATGGAGAAGGCTTTGAAATATTTGTGCCTGATGAATATGATTATAAAATAGGAGAAAAATGGAATTTTAAGAATCCAAGAAAAAAAGTATAAGGAGAGAAAATGGCGAGTATTAAGAAAAATTTTGCGTATCAAAGTATATATCAAATCTTTGCAATGATATTACCACTTATAACATCACCATATATTGCAAGAGTATTAGGTGCAGAACAAATTGGAATATATTCATATACGTATTCCATAGCATATTACTTTATGATGATAGCATTACTTGGTATAGCAAATTATGGAAATAAAGAGATAGCTTCTGTTAGAGATAATAAAGACAAACTTAATCAGAAGTTTTCAGAGATTATGAAAGTACATGTTTTATTTTCAGTTTTTGCTGTGATTTTGTATTTAGGATATTCCTTTACATTTGGCAGCAATCAGCTAATATACTCATTAATCCAAGGTTTCTGGGTATTAAGTTCAGTATTTGATATATCATGGTTTTATTTTGGAATTGAAAAATTCAAATTAACAGTTACAACAAATACTATAATAAAAATATTGATGACAGCCACAATTTTTTTATTTGTGAAAAGCACAACAGATTTATGGATATACATGTTTATAATGTCTTTTGGAACTTTTTTGAGCCAATTTATATTATGGTTTCATATAAAAAAATATGTAAAATTTGTTAAAACTGAAAAAGAATATGTAAAAAAACATGTAAAACCATTATTAATATTATTTATACCATATCTAGCAGTCAGCTTATATAAATATATGGATAAGATCATGCTTGGAATGATTAGCGAAAAAGCACAAGTCGGCTTCTATGAGAATGCAGAAAGAGTAACAAGTATACCAGTTTCAGTAGTTAACTCGTTTGGAATAGTAATGCTTTCTAAAATGTCTTTCTTAATTGGGAAAGAAGAAGATAAGAAAATAAATAGATATATAAGTTTATCAATGGAATTTGTTATGTGTTTAGCGTCAGCAATGGCATTTGGACTAGCTGCAATTGCCGAAAATTTTTCAATTGTTTTTTGGGGAAAAGAATTTGTACTATCAGGAACAATAATACAAATGCTTTCTTCAACAATTTTATTCCTTTCTTTTGCAAATGTGCTTAGAACACAATTTTTAATACCTAGAGGTTTAAACAAAGAGTTCACTATATCGATAATAATAGGAGCTATAACAAACATTATAATTAATGCTTTACTAATTCCAAGATTAGGAGCAATAGGAGCAACAATTGGAACAATTTTTGCTGAAGGAAGCGTGTGCATTTCACAAGCATTTGCAGTAAGAAAAGAGTTACCTATTCTGTTATATTTAAAAAATAGCATATTCTTTATATTTATAGGAATAATCATGTATGCAATTGTAAACACAGTAGGAAAAATATTAGGAACAAGTATACCAATATTATTGGTACAGATTTGTATAGGAGTTGTAGTCTATACAATCCCAGTGATTATATATTTCATAATCAGAAAAAATGAAATAGTTTTAAAAGAGATAGAAAATCTAAAAAATAAATTTAAAAGAAATACGGAAACTACATAGAATAAGGGAGAAGATTATGGAGAGCAAAAGGAATATATCAATAGATATATTAAAAGTTATTGGAATACTTTTTATTATATTAGCTCATGCTAATCCCAATTCGACAATTACACAAATTAGAAGCTTTGATGTACCACTACTAGTACTGATTTCTGGGATGCTTGGAGCTATGACATATAAGAAAGGAACAAATTTAATCAAATACTTTAAAAAGAGACTTATAAGATTAGTTATTCCAACATGGATATTCCTTACAATTTTTTTTATAGGTGCAATTATTTTATTCTTATTAGGTATTGATATTAATGTGTTAGATTTAAAAACAATAAGAGATAGTTATTTTTGCATTGAAGGTATAGGATACGTGTGGATAATAAGAATATATATGTTCTGTGCTATAGCACTTCCAATTATACTTAAAGCAAAGGAAAAAATGAATAAAAACTTGTTAAGTGTAATAGTACTAGCTATTTATATAATTTATGAAACTGTACATCATTTTATAGGAAATGGAAATTTTATTATCTACTATGCTTTATATTATTTTATAACATATGGGATCTTATGTACGTACATAGGTATAAATATTAAGGACATGGATAATAAAAAAATACTAATATTT
>ODAI013812460.1_pt1 | contig 12905 bp, 9 predicted proteins | sample 1539321 | NCBI WGS metagenome assembly ODAI01 (sample SAMN02144231, study PRJEB22623) | gut metagenome | biome: sheep rumen | host: Ovis aries | place: New Zealand | reverse complement strand
ATCGGCCTCGACGTCGAGGCGCCGAAGGGCAACATGGTCGTCGACATCGGAGGCGGTACCGCCGAGATCGCCGTCATTTCCCTGGGCGGCATCGTCGTCCAGGAGAGCATCAAGACCGCAGGTGACGAACTGACCAACGACATCCAGTACTACCTCCGCCAGCAGCACAACATCCGTGTCGGCGAGATCACGGCCGAGAAGATCAAGATCGGCGTCGGCGCGGTCATCCCGCAGCTCGACGACGAACCGGAGCCGTTCATCGTCCGCGGTCCGAACCTGATGACGGCCCACCCGGTTGAAGCCCGCATCACCTACCAGGAGATCGCCCACTGCCTCGACAAGAGCATCGCCAAGATCGAGTCCTCGATTCTCCACGTCCTCGAGCAGACGCCGCCTGAGCTCTACTCCGACATCGTGGAGAACGGCATCTACCTGTCCGGCGGCGGCGCCCTGCTCCGCGGCCTGGCCCAGCGTTTCACCGAAAAGGTCAACATCCAGTTCCACGTCGCCGAAGACCCGCTCCGCGCGGTCGCCCGCGGCACGTGCATCGCCCTCAAGAACGCAGCCAACTATTCCTTCCTCAAGCGCTAATGAGGAAAACCGGCAAGATAGTCACCCTCCTTGTCAACGCAGCAATCTTCATCATCCTGGAGATTGCTGCATTGGGTATGCTGCGCTCCGACCGGGCCCAGGACTTCTTTGTCTCGAAGGGCGTGCATGCCTTCATGGCCAAGGTCTGGGGCGGTACGGAAGCCGTCAAGCATTACTTCTCCCTCCGGCAGGTCAACGAGGAACTGTCCGCCGAAAATTTCGCGCTCAATCAGGAACTGATGGCCTGGCGGCATGAAGCCGAAACCGCAAAGCGCGATTCCATCGCCCGCAGTTTCACCGACATCGGCGAATTCCACTACATGCCCGCCACGATCGTCAAGATCAGCCGCAACAAGCAGCACAACTACCTCATCATCGGACAGGGTTCCGAAGACGGGGTCGTACCGCATTCCGGCATCATCACGTCGGAAGGCGTCGTCGGCATCGTGGATGCTGTCAGCAAGCATTATGCGTACGCCATTTCATTCATGAACACGGACTTCAGCCTCAGCGCCCGGCTCGGGCGGGAAGGGGCCGTCGGCCCGCTGGTCTGGGACGGCAAGACGTCCGGCGGCGCCATCCTCAAGGAGATTCCGCTCCAGTACCGGTTCGCCCCCGGCGACACCGTCTACACCAGCGGCTACTCGTCCATCTTCCCGGCCGACATCCCGATCGGCCTGACCGGCGATTCCCGCATCGTCAACGGCGCCACGTACGAGATCAACATCCGCCTGCTCCAGGACTTCGGAGCCGTGCGGTATGTGACCCTCGTCAACAACGTGGGACGCCAGGAAATTGAATCTTTGGAAGAGGAGGCCGCGCCATGAAAAAGAACTTCATCCTGCTCTACGTCCTGCTGGTCGCCGCACAGATGCTGATCTGCAACTACTTGCATCTGACGTCCTATGTGCAGCTCAGCCTGCTCCCGGCCCTCATCCTCTGCCTGCCGACCAGGGTCCGGACCTCCGTGGCCCTCCTCATCGCCTTCGCCACCGGCATGGCCGTCGACCTGATCGCCGAAGGCGCCCCGGGCATCAACACCGTCGCCCTCCTGCCGGTCGCGCTGCTCCGGCGGACGGTCTGTGACTTCATCTTCGGGGAAGAACTGGTCCTGCGAGGGGAAGAATTCTCCATCCGGAAATACGGCCTGCCGAAGGTGCTCTTCGCGCTTTTCCTCGTCCAGGCGATCTTCCTGCTGATCTATCTCTGGGCAGACGGCGCCGGCACCCGGCCGTTCCTGTTCAACCTGATCCGTTTCGGTGCCTCCCTGGCCGCCGGCATGCTCCTCGGCATCCCGGTCACGGACATGCTGACGCCTGACGACCGAAAATAGACCATGGACCTTTCCCGGAAAAACAAACTCCTGATCGGACTCGTCGCCGTCGCCGTCATCCTGCTCGCCAAGATCTTCTACATCCAGATCATCGACGACACCTACAAGATCAGCGCAGAGAACAACTCGATGGTCTATGAGATCATCTACCCCACCCGCGGGGTCATCTACGACCGCAACGGCACGATCATCGTCGGCAACAAGGTTGCCTACGACATCCTTGTCACGCCGCGGGAAGTCAAGGATTTCGACACCCTGATGCTGGCCCAGGTGCTCGACACGTCCGTCACCTTCATCCGGGACAAGATGGCCGAATACCGGCGCAACCGCAAGCGCATCGGCTTCCAGTCGATGACCATGCTGCGCCAGATCCCGACCGAGACCTACAACCGCTTCGCCGAGGTCCAGTACCAGTTCCCGGGCTTCAAGGGCCAGGTCCGAAGCATCCGCGACTATCCGGTCAACGCCGGCGGCAACCTGCTCGGCTATGTCTCCGAAGTCGATGCGGCTTATCTCAAGGCCCATCCCGACGAGTACCGTTCCGGCGACTATGCGGGCCGGACCGGCATCGAGGCGGCACGCGAAAAGGACCTGCGCGGCGTCAAGGGCTACCACATCTTCCTGCGCAACTCGCACAACCAGATCGAGCAGCCGTACAAGGACGGGGAGATGGACAAGGAAGCCATTCCGGGCCATGACATCGTGACGACGATCGATGCGGAACTCCAGCAGTACGGCCAGCGCCTCATGCAGAACAAGGTCGGCAGCGTCGTGGCCATCGAACCGGGTTCGGGCGAAATTCTCGCCATGGTCTCCAGCCCCGGCATCGACGTCAGCCAGCTGGCCGATTTCAGCCGGCACTACAACGAGATCATGAATGACCCGTACAAGCCGATGTTCAACCGGGCCGTCCAGGCGCCGTACCCGCCGGGATCCGTCTTCAAGCTGGTCAACGGCCTGATCGGCCTGCAAGAAGGGACTCTCCGGCCGGATTCCATGTTCCCCTGTGCCCACGGCTATCCCCTGGCCGACCACCGGCCGGGCTGCCATGGCCATAAATCCCCGATCAACCTGGAGGAGGCGATCATGATGTCGTGCAACTCGTACTTCACCTTCGCCCTGCGGGACATCCTCGAGAACAAGAAATATCCGGACATGGACGCCGCCCTCGACAAATGGCATGAATACGTCGAAAGCATGGGCTTCGGCCGCAAGCTGGGCAGCGACTTCCCGTCCGAGCTGGGCGGGACCATCCCGACGTCGAAACTCTACAACCGCCTCTACAAGAAAGAACTCGGCGGATGGAAATTCAATACGATCAAGTCCATTTCCATCGGCCAGGGCGAAGTCGGCGTGACGCCGATGCAGATCGCTAACCTGGCCGCGACCGTCGCCAACCGGGGCTATTACTACATCCCGCACATCGTCAAGGAGTCCCCGGGCATCGAGATCGATCCGAAATACAAGGAACGCCAGTACACCATGGTCGATACGACCGAGTACAAGAAAGTCATCCAGGGCATGTGGCGCGCCGTCAACAGCGGCGCCGGCATGGGCGGAACGGCCTGGGCGGCTCATGTCGACGGACTGGATATCTGCGGCAAAACCGGCACGGCGCAGAACCCGCGAGGCGCCGACAACTCCGTCTTCATCTGCTTCGCCCCGAAGGATGACCCGAAAATCGCCATCGCCGTCTATGTCGAGAACGGCGGCTTCGGTGCGACCTGGGCGGTGCCGATCGCCTCGCTCCTCGTCGAAAAATACCTCAAGGGAGAAATCGCGGACAACCCGGCCCGCAAGGCCGTCGAACAACGGGTGCTCGATGGAGACCTGATGTCCCGCGTCAAAACCGATTAGCCCATGGAAGAGACGTTCAAGGCCCGATCGATGAAACAGAGTTTCGACTGGAAGCTGGTCCTCATCTACCTGCTTCTGGTCCTCATCGGCTGGCTCAACATCTACGCCTCGATCCATTCCTCCGAGCCGGACGGCATCCTCGCCTGGACCTCCCGCAGCGGCAAGCAGTTCGTCTGGATCCTGACCGCTTTCGGCCTGGCCGGCCTGATTGTCTTCGTGCTGCCGCCGCGCATCTGGGAAAGCGCGTCGATCCCCTTGTACATCGGCGTCCTGTTCCTGCTGGTCGCCGTAATCTTCCTGGGGGTCGAAGTCAAGGGCTCCCGGTCCTGGTTCGAGTTCGGGCCCGTCCGGTTCCAGCCGGCGGAAGTGTCGAAGATCACGACCTCGCTCGTACTGGCCTTCCTCATGAGCCGGCCGAATTTCAGGATCACGAAACTCAAGGATTTCCTGACCGCCGCCGCGGTCATCGGCCTGCCGATGCTGGTCATCCTGGGAGAAAGCGAGACCGGTTCGGCGCTGGTCTATGTCGGGTTTATCTTCATGCTCTACCGGGAAGGCCTCTCCGGCTGGTTCCTGGTCGTCCTCGGCATGGCCATCCTTACCTTCATCCTGACGCTGACCGCCTCGCCCTACACGGCCATCCTCGTCCTCATCGCCCTGATCCTGCTGTTCAACTTCCTGAACGGGCGCCGGGGCTGGAAATTCATGCTTCTCGGCATCCTGTACATCCTGGTGATGGCTTTGTTCCCGAAAGGATGGAACCTGCTGTGCGAGTCGCTCATTCCGGGCGCCAGCCTCATCGGTACGGTCGACCCGTCCGTCGAGATGAGCATCCGCCAGGCCTCCTCCTGGGCCTTCCTGCTGCGCGTCAAGCCGCTCTATTTCCTGATCGGCTCCGCCCTGGTCTGCCTTCCTTTCCTGCTGCGGCTGGCCTACCGTGAAAAAGACTCATTCCTCTCCCTCTCCGTCCTGGCATTCCTGGCAGGCGTGGTCATGGTCTTCTCCGCCGATTTCATCTTCAACAACGTCCTGCAGGACCACCAGCGCAAGCGCATCGAAGTGCTGCTGGGCATGAAGGAAGATCCGGCCGGTGTCGGCTACAACGTCAACCAGAGCATGATCGCCATCGGTTCCGGCGGTGCGTTCGGAAAAGGATACCTGGGCGGCACGCAGACGACGTACGGTTTCGTCCCGGAGCAGAGTACCGACTTCATCTTCTGTACCGTCGGCGAGGAATGGGGATTCGCCGGTTGCCTGGTCGTCATCGTCCTGTATGTCATGATGATCTGGCGGATCATCCAGGATGCGGAAAAGAGCCGGGAAGCCTTCACGCGCATCTATGGTTACTGCGTCGCCAGCTGCCTGTTCATGCACCTGTTCATCAACATCGGCATGACCATCGGCCTGATGCCGGTCATCGGCATCCCCCTGCCCCTGATGAGTTATGGCGGCTCCTCCCTCTGGGCCTTCACGGTCCTGATCTTTATCTTCGTCGTCCTCGACCACGAAGAAAAGAAGTATTTCTGACGGATAAGGGGAAAAATTCATCCGGGGAGCCTGCATGCTTCAGGCTCCCCGGATTGTCTGTTTTTATGGACGGATCTTAACTCGGAGGGTTTCCCCGGTGGAATATGCGGTATCCTGTCATTGGTTAGTCAACCGTCGTGATCAGTCCTGCTAATAATCCTAGAAGTTTAGGTATTAGGGTTATAGTACGCGGCAATATACTGAAAACTTTCGATTTTTCAAAATAAATTTCATTTTTGAAGGGTTTCCGGCATCAAAGGGATGACCATCCGCGATCCCTTCTTTCCGCCCACATAAACCTGCTGACGGGCCACACGCGTCTTTCCCTGCAGGGCCCAAACGCCGGCGTAATTGCTGTGGACCGCATATTCCGGGAAGTTGGAAGACTTGATGTCCAGCCGGAGACTGTTGCCTTTCTTCACATTCCACAGGATCGGCAGGGCCTCGATTTCGAGTTCCACGCGTTCGCCGGGACGGTAAGGGACACGGGGCTTCAGCAAGCCGTCCCGATAGCCGAGCGTGGCGATGGACGTCCGCATGTTGTAGGTCTCTCCGGACGGCGTCACCTCGCTCAGGGTAAAGGAGAAACTCGTATCATCCACATCGGTGCTGACCTGCAGGAAGACCTTGATGGCCCCTGCGATGGTCATGTCCTCTTCCAGGGGACCCGTCACGAAACTGAGCACATCCGGGCGGGACCCGGCTTCGGGCTGGAGATGGCTGCCCCGGCGGCCGGTCGTTGTGAAGATCGTCTCGCCACCCGCCGCATAAACCGGATCCTGCGGATCGTAATCATAGGCCAGCCGGCCTTTCTTCACCCGCTTTTCCTGCAGCCGGTATGACCGGGTATCCCGGGATTGCGCCGAAAGGTAGAGGGTCTCCGTCCGGTCCGTGCGCACCGGCCATTCCTTCAGGTTGACCCAGCGGTCTTCTTCGATGACATAGGCACGGACCTCCGGGTCCGGGAGTTTCTCCTCGACCAGCAGATGGTAGAACCAGTTGAACTGGTCCGCCATCGTATTGAAATCCCGCGCATGGTCCGTCGGCACATGGGTCGGCGTCGGCTGGAAACTGTGGTTCCAGGAGCCCAGGATCAGCCGGCTGTGCGCCTTGGTCTCGGGCCGGAGCCGTTCGTATCCGAGCAGCGTTCCTTCCTCGTGGTGGTCGAACTGGCCGGCGACGATGGTCACCGGGACATCCACCTCGTAGGGAATCCGCTTCAGGTCGCCCCAGACACCGGTATTCCAATAGGGATCCGTATAATCCGTATGGGTAATCCAGTCCCGGTAGTAGTCCAGGCGCTGGCCCAGGACGGCGACGTCCGCCTCGACCTGCGGCCGGTACAAGTAGAAATCATAGTAATTCTCTCCGACGGGCTGGCCGGGCTTGCGCTCCGGATGACGGATGTCTTCCTCGGCATTGTCGATGGCCCAGCCGCTCATGATATCCTCCCGGAACAGGCCGGAACGGTAACAGGAGATATGGCGGTCCACACCGTAGTGGCTCAGGTAAAGGCCTTTGAGTTTCGGTACGGAATCCGCGACCAGCCATCCCGTCAGGGCCGTGTAGGATGATCCGAAAATGCCGATGGACTTGCACCACGGCTGCGCGGCAATCCAGCGGTACAGGGCGATGCCGTCTTCCCGTTCATAGATATTCGGACTGTAGAAGCCCTCGGAACCGCCTTTGCCGCGGCAGTCCTGCTGGATATAGCCGATCCCGCGCCGGGCATACTCGCGTCCGGTCGCAATGTTGTCTCCTCTTCCGCCGAACACGTAAGGCGTCCGGGTCACGACGACCGGCCAGGGGCCGTCCCCTTTCGGAAGATAGATGCGGGTCAGCAGTTTCAGGCCGTCGCCGCCCAAAACCATCTCCTCGGAATAAACATATTCATGCGTGGCCGGCGCAGAGAAGAGGGCCGAGTAGTCCGGCGTGCGGTTGGCGCCGGGCGCCGGCGCCGAAGCCTGCGGCTGGGCCATCGCGAAGAAGACCGGCAGGAAGCCGCACAACGCGGCGAGAATTGCTTTCTTCATATTCATACGGTTTTCAATGCAGGTACCGGATAAAGGAGGGGGCCGTATTCCTTGTTGTCGGAAAACAGCCCCTTCAGTCAGTCTTGGTTGCAACTATTTGCTTTCGGCCTCTTCGACAGCCTTGAAATAGCGATAGGAGTTGACCTTCAGTTCGCCGACGGAGTTCTCGTCGCAGACGATGGTTCCGGCGGGATGGCCCTGCAAGCCGCTGAGGGTGCAGTAGTGGGACATCGGACCTTCGATGGCGTCCTTGAGGGCGCGGGCCTTCTTCGAACCGAACGCAAGGATGACGACCTCCTTGGAACTGAGAACCGTGGCGACGCCGACCGTAAGGGCCTGCTTCGGAACCTGGTTGAAATCGCCGTCGAAGAAACGGGCGTTGACCTCACGGGTATCCTGGGTCAGGGTCACGACGCGGGTGCGGGATTCCAGCGAGGAGAACGGCTCGTTGAACGCGATATGGCCGTCTTCGCCGACACCGCCGAGGAAGAGATCGAAACCGCCGGCCTTGACGATGGCTTCTTCATAAGCGGCCCATTCCGCTTCCGTATCTTCGGCATTTCCGTTGAGGATATGGATGTTCTCCGCCGGTTCGTCGATGTGGTCGAACAGGTACCGGTGCATGAAACTGTGGTAACTCTCCGGATGGCTCTCCGGGAGGCCGACATATTCGTCCATGTTGAAGGAAATGACATTCTTGAAACTGAGTTCTCCGGCCTTGACCATGCGGATCAGTTCGGCATAGGTTTCAATCGGAGTGGACCCGGTGCAGAGCCCGAGGACGAAGGGTTCGCTGGTGCGGGCCGCCTTTTCGCGGATCTTGCCGGCAATGTAATGCGCCGCCCACAGGGAGCCCTCTGCGGAATTGTTGCGGATAATGACTTTCATTTTTTTATCTAATTGTTTCAGGATCGTTTTCTACAGCTGGGAATCCCGCATCTGGAAGATCTGCAGGCCTTGCTGGATATCGCCGGACTTCAGGCCGGCGGCCAGCCAGTTGACACGCTGCTGGGCCGTACCGTGCGTGAAGCTCTCCTCGACGGCATAACCCTGCGCCTTCTTCTGCAGATAGTCGTCGCCGATGACGGAAGCGCAGTGGATGGCCTCTTCCAGGTCGCCCTGCTCCAGGGAACCGAAATTCTCATTGTCGTGGTGCGCCCAGACGCCGGCCAGATAGTCGGCGAGGAGTTCGATCCGGACGCTCATCCGGTTGGCGTCGGTCTTGTTCATGCGGGCCATCTGCTGATGGGCCTGGCCGAGGACGCCGAGCAGGTTCTCGACATGGTGGCCGACCTCGTGCGCGATGACGTAGGCATAGGCGAAATCACCGTCCGCACCCAGCTGGCGCTTCATCGAACTGAAGAAACTCAAGTCGATGTACAGGCATTCATCCGCCGAGCAGTAGAACGGGCCCATGGAAGCGGATCCGGTACCGCAGCCGGACTGCGTCGTGCCGGTATAGAGGACCATGGTCGGATTGCGGTAAGTGCCGATGCCCTTGGCCTGGAAATATGCCGTCCAGATATCTTCGGTACCGGCCAGGATCTTCTTGGCGAAGCTGGCCAGTTCCTGTTCTTCCTGGGTGAATTCCACGGTACCGGTTTCTTCCACGGCACCGCCGAGACCGAGCTGGCTCGGATCCACTTGCTGGCCGGTCAGGAGATAAATCAGGCCGGCAATCAGGAGACCGCCGATGCCAAGTCCGCCGGCGATGGCGCCGCCGCGTCCTCTGCGGTCTTCTACATTCGTACTTTCACGTCTTCCGTCTAGTTGCATGGTATGGGGAATTTTTGATTAACGCTGGTTGGTGGATCCGCCTCCGACAAGGGTCGGCTTGAGGACCGTCTTCTCGGCCGGTCCGTTCTCGATCATGCGGACGAGCGTCTCGACGCTCTTTTCGCCCAGTTCCTTGAGCGGCTGGACGATGTGGGTCACGGTCGTCGCATAGAGACTGAAGATGTCACTTTCATCGAAGCAAACGAGCGCCAGGTCCTTCGGGGTCTGGATCCCCTGTTTCTTCATGACGGAGAGAACCTGGGCGGAGAGGGAATAGGTCGGGAGGAACAGGCCTTCGACGCCGCGGGAAAGGGCGTCCTGGATGATCTGTTCGATGTCGGCCGCCACGTCGCTGTAGGTCGTATAATGGATCTTGGCGAAATCATACAGGTCGTGGTCCATCATGGCCTTCCGGTATCCCGTTTCGCGTTCGGAGAGACTGGAAATTCCCAGTTTGTAGGAGATCATCTCAATCTTGCGGTAGCCCTTGCCGACCATTTCGTCGATGGCCATGCGGCCGGCCTCCTCATCGTCGAGCAGGACCTTGCCGACATCGTTCAGGCCTTCGATGTCCCGGTCCAGCAGGACCACGGGGACACGCATGTCCGTCGCCTTGGAGATGGCGTACTCGCCGCCGGCGACCGGTGCGACGATGACACCGTCGATGTTGTGCGCCAGGACGGCGTCCAGGACTTCACCCAGTTTCTCGGGGTTTTCGTCGGAACTGGCGAAGAAGACTGTGTATCCCAGTTCATGGGCCTTGTCTTCGATCCGGCGGGAAATGCCCGCGAAGAATTTATTGGAGATATCGTTCGGAATCACCGCAATCGTGTTGGAACGTCCGCTGCGTAGGGAAGCTGCTGCGAAATTCCGACGGTAACCCAGGCGTTGGGCAACTTCCAGGACCCGTTTGGCAGTCTCCGGATTGACCGGGCAATCCAGTTTGCCATCCTTGTCCCGTTTGGCGTTCATTACAAAGGAAACGAGCGTCACGGATACATTGGCTTCGCGTGCGACGTCGCGGATGGTGATTCTTTTCATAATATACTCAAATTTATGTGGCTTCGTCCCAATAATCTTAATCAAACCGCAATTTACTTAAACTTTGGAATAAGTCAAATAATTTTTTTAAAAAACCCCGTCCAGCAGCGCAGAACGAGGAATGAATGGCAGGATTTGGGGATCAAACGTGCAGCAGAACCGTCAGTCCGGCCATGACGATCGACACCATGCTCATCAGCTTGATCAGGATGTTCAGCGACGGGCCGCTCGTGTCCTTGAACGGATCGCCGACCGTATCGCCCACGATCGTCGCCTTGTGCGAGGCGGAATTCTTGCCGCCGAAATGACCTTCCTCCACAAATTTTTTCGCATTGTCCCAGGCGCCGCCCGAATTGGCCAGGAAAATCGCCAGGACGAAACCGGCACCCAGGCCGCCAGTCAGCAGGCCGACGACGCCGGCGGGGCCGAGCAGCATCCCCACCGCGATCGGGACGGCGATGGCCAGCAGGGACGGAACGACCATCTCCTGCTGCGCCGCCTTCGTGGAGATCCGGACGCAGGACGTATAATCCGGCCGGCGCTTTCCTTCGAGGATGCCGGCGATCTCCCGGAACTGCCGGCGCACTTCGATGACCATTTTCTGGGCTGCGCGGCCGACGGCGTTCATGGTCATGCCGCAGAACAAGAAGGCCATCATCGCGCCGATGAAGACGCCGACCAACACCACGGGGTTCATCAGGGTGATATTGTAATGTTCCACGATCTCCGGGATCGATGCACGGGACAGATCGGCGAACTGCGCCGCCATTTCGCCGCCCTTGGCGGCCAGGTGGCCGAATCCGATCTTGATCTCCTCAATGTAGGAGGCCAGGAGCGCCAGGGCCGTCAGGGCCGCCGAACCGATCGCGAAGCCCTTGCCCGTCGCCGCCGTCGTATTGCCGAGCGCATCCAGCACGTCGGTCTTCTCACGGACGGAAGGATCCAGGCCGGACATCTGCGCATTGCCGCCCGCGTTGTCGGCGATCGGTCCGTAGGCGTCCGTCGCCAGGGTGATGCCGAGGGTGGAGAGCATGCCCACCGCCGCGATGGAAATGCCGTAGAGACCCTGTCCCAGCAGATCCGGATCGAAACGGAATCCGGTCGCGAAACCGTACGCCAGCAGGATAGCGACGGCGATCGTGACGACCGGGATGGCTGTGGAGATCATGCCGAGTCCGACGCCGCTGATGATGACGGTCGCACTGCCCGTCTGGGCGCTCTCCGCCAGCTTGCGGGTCGGCGTGTAAGAATGGGACGTGTAATACTCCGTCACCTTGCCGATGATGACGCCGGCCAGCAGGCCGCTCAGCACCGACAGGGACAGCTGCCACCAGTTCGGCAGGTCCAGCAGCCGGAAGATCCCGAAGGTCAGCACGGCGATCAGGCCCGCGCTGAGGTTGGTGCCTACGCTCAGGGACTTCAGCAGGCCCTGCAGGTCGGCGTCTTCCTTCGTCCGGACGGCGAAGATGCCCAGGATGGACAGGGCCACGCCGACGGCGGCGATGGTCATCGGGGCCAGGATGGCTTTCATCTGGAGGGCCGTATCGCCGAAGAAGGCGGAAGCGCCCAGGGCCATGGTCGCGAGAATCGATCCGCAATAGGATTCATACAGGTCGGCGCCCATGCCGGCGACATCGCCCACGTTATCACCGACGTTGTCCGCAATCGTAGCCGGGTTGCGGGGATCGTCCTCCGGGATGTCCTGTTCGACCTTGCCGACGATGTCCGCGCCGACATCCGCCGCTTTCGTGTAGATACCGCCGCCCACGCGCGCGAAAAGCGCCTGGGTCGAAGCGCCCATGCCGAAGGTCAGCATCGTCGTCGTGATGACCACCAGTTTCTGGCTCATGTCCGGCGTATCGACGAAGGCATTCAGCACGATCCACCAGATCGAGATGTCAAGCAGGCCGAGCCCCACGACGGTCAGTCCCATGACCGCACCGCTGCGGAAAGCGATTTTCAGGCCGCTGTTCAGGCTGCGCATCGTCGCGTTGGCCGTACGGCCCGAAGCATAGGTCGCGGTTTTCATGCCGACGAAACCGGCCAGGCCGGAGAAGAAACCGCCGGTCAGGAAAGCGAAGGGGACCCAGGAATTCTGGATTCCGAATCCGTACGCCAGGACAGCAAAAAAGACCGCCAGGACGATGAAAACGATCGTGACGACCTTGTACTGCTGCTTGAGGTAAGCCATGGCTCCCTCCCGCACATACTGTGCGATTTCTTTCATGGTAACATTCCCCTCGCTCTCCCGCATCATCTGGCGGAAGAAGATCCAGGCGAACAGCAACGCAAGGATTGCCGCAGCAGGGACGGCATAGAACAATGCATTCATAGCAACAAAAGTTTTAGTGTTATCATGGCGGGGTTCCCCGCTTGGTTTCGTTTCGAAAGCTTGATTATTTCGTTTTACAAATATAGTAAATATATTAAACTTCAAAACAAAATGTGCTAAAACTTCATGCCCTGCACCCTGAAAACAGGGACAAAAAGAAAAAAGATGGCCGCTCGGGTCATCTTTTTTCTATCGGGTCCGTATTCGGATTATTCCTCAGCCTTCGGGGCTTCCTCGGCGACCGGAGCGGCCTCGGCCTTCTTGGCGCGGCTGCGGCGGGTGCTCTTCTTGGCCTCCTTCGGAGCGGAAGCGAGAGCGGCCTCGTTGAAGTCGACGAACTCTACGAGCGCCATCTCAGAACCGTCACCCTGACGGAAACCGGTGTGGAGGATGCGGAGGTAGCCGCCCGGACGGT
>ODAI012120887.1_pt1 | contig 12905 bp, 10 predicted proteins | sample 1539321 | NCBI WGS metagenome assembly ODAI01 (sample SAMN02144231, study PRJEB22623) | gut metagenome | biome: sheep rumen | host: Ovis aries | place: New Zealand | reverse complement strand
CCCGGGGAAGCTGTGGATCTTATTCAGGACGGCGGGCTTGATGGCGACGGCCTCGGGGGTCCCCAGGGCGCCGTCGATGAAGTCCTTTTGCATATCAACAACAATCAGAAAGTGTTTCATTTCTATTTTCCCCCAAATGATCCAATGCCGGACAATTTATATGGTGTTCATCAGCTCTGACGGCGTAAGCCTGCGAATGGATAACGGTTTGGCGGAGCAGAGGGTCAGCTCGTATTCCCCGCGGGACAGATGCGTGAAGCAAAAAGCGTTCTGGCGCCAGTTTCCTGTCTCCGGCAAAAAGTCGGTGCTTTTCAGATCGTACAGCATGCCCAGGCCCAGGGCCTTCCCCCATGCCTCCTTGCAGGTCCAGACCGCGGTGAAGCGGCGGTCCTGCTCCGCGGGGCTCTCCCCTGCCAGAACCCAGGCACGTTCCGCCTCGGAGAGGACCCGGAGCAGAAGGGGCTCGGAGCTTGGGGACGGGAGCTGATTGCCCCTGCCGGAGGGGCTCTGTCGTCGAGGCGATTTCTCCACCGCCCTTGGGAGCGGTTCCCCTCCCCTGCGAGCAGGGGAGCTTTTTGGGTCTCCGGTCTCTGAAACGGGCTGCGCGCCGGGGCGGAGGAGGCGTCCCAGGGCCTCCGCGTCCACGCCCACGGAGGCGCGGTCCAGGGCGCAGGCCACGGCGTATTTGCAGTGGCTGAGGTTGAAGTGGATTTCCGGGTGATCCGGGAAGAAGGGCTTCCCCTTCTCCCCGGTTTCGATTTTGGGCAGCTCCCCCAGGCCGTATTCCTCCCGCAGGGCGCGGCGCAGCAGCAGCTCCGCCAGGACACTCTGGACCCGGGGGCCCTCCGGCTTCATGGACAGGACCCGGTTCCGGCGGGCCTCGGACAGCAGGGAGAGCCGCGGGGAGAGTTGTTCAAAGGATAGGGTTTCCGGGTCTTCCAGCAGCCAGAGCATAGCATATCCTTTCCGGGCGGACAAGCAGGGCTTGTCCCCGCGTCTTTCATGGAACGCGGACGGCAGGGGCCGTCCCTGCGGCGGGGTGTGGAACGCGGACGGCAGAGTGCCGTCCCTACAGATGCTCCTCCAGCCAGGCCTGCATCTCGGCCCGGCCCTCGGGGGACATGGGGAAGGTCCGCTCTCCCTCGATTTCGCTGAACTCGTAGCTCAGCGGGCCGTGCCAGTACTCCGCCTTGATGGAGCTGGCGGGGTGGTCCACCTCCTTGGGATTGGAGGCGGACATCACCACGCTGGGGGTAATCTTGTAGCGGAAGGGGCCCAGAGAGCCGGTGAAGATATTGCCGTTTTCAAAGTGGTGGAAAACCGGCAGCCAGAGGGCGCTCACTCGGCCATCAGCTCCTCCATCTCATCCAGCAGTTCCCCGAAGAGGGCCAGGGCCTGGTTGACGGGCTCGGGGGTGGACATGTCCACGCCGGCGCCCTTGAGCAGGTCGATGGGGGACTTGGAGCAGCCGCCGGAGAGGAAGCCGATGTAGTCCTTGACCGCCTGCTCCCCCTCCCGCAGGATCCGCCGGGACAGGGCAATGGCGGCGGAGTAGCCGGTGGCGTACTGGAAGACGTAGTAGTTGTAGTAGAAATGGGGGATGCGCTCCCACTCGTAGGCGATCTCGTCGTCCAGGACGATGTCGTCGCCGAAGTAGAGCTGGTTCAGCTTCTTGTACTCCTCGCACATCCGCTCGGCGGTGAGGGCCACGCCCTGCTGGTTCAGCTGACCGATGATGAGCTCAAACTCCGCGAACATGGTCTGGCGGTAGAGGGTGGTGCGGAACTGCTCCAGGAAGTGGTTGATGAGGTAGGCCCGCTCCTTCTTGTCGGTGGTCTTGCCCAGCAGATACTCCATCAGCAGGGCCTCGTTGCAGGTGGAGGCCACCTCGGCCACGAAGATGACGTAGTCGGCGTCCACGGGGTTCTGGTACTTGTTGGAGTGCCAGGAGTGGAGGGCGTGGCCCATCTCGTGGGCCAGGGTGAACTGGCTGTCCAGAGTGCCGGAGTAGTTCAGCAGCACGTAGGGATGGACGAAGGCCCCGGCGGAGTAGGCGCCGCTGCGCTTGCCCACGTTCTGGTAGACGTCGATCCAGCGATGGTCGAAGCCCTCCTTGAGCACCTTGCGGTAGTCCTCGCCCATGGGGGCCAGGGACTCATAGACGGTCTGCTTGGCCTGCTCGAAGGGGATCTTGACGTCTGCCCCGGAGACCAGGGGGGTGTAGAGGTCGTAGAAGTGGAGCTCCTCCACCCCCAGCAGCTTCTTGCGCAGGCGGACGTAGCGGTGCATCTTGTCGAAGTTCTGGTGGACCGCCTCGATCAGATTGTGGTAGACGCTGACGGGGACGTTGGTATGGTCCAGAGAGGCCTCCAGGGGGGAGGCGTACTTCCTGGCGTCGGAGACGAACTGCAGGCTCTTGACCTGGGCGTTGAGCATGGCGGCCACGGAGTTCTTGTGGGCGGCCCAGGTGTTGTAGGTGTTCTCAAAGGCGGACTTCCGCAGCACCCGGTCGTCGGACTCCATGTAGGAGATGTAGGTGCCCTGGGACAGGGGATGCTTGTTGCCGTCCTTGTCCACGGCGTCGGGGAAGCTCAGATCGGCGTCGGCAAACTTGGAATAGATGTCGTCGGGAGCCTGCATCATCTCCCCGGCCATGGCCAGCAGCTTCTCCTCGTTGGGGCTCAGCACGTGGGCGGCCAGGCGGCGGATGTTGGAGATGTAGCGGCGATAGCGCTCCAGCCCCGGCTCCTCGGCGTAGAAGCGCTTCATGCTTTCCTCGGGAATCGCCATGATCTCCGGCGTCTCGAAGGCAGTGGCGGAGGCGTAGCCCACGTAGACGGACATGGCCATGCCGTTCATCTCCTGGTACTTGGCCACCCGGGTGTCCTCGTCGTTGCGGCGGGAGGAATAGTTATAGATGTTGCTCAGCAGCACGCCGGCCTGCTCGTTCTTGGAAGCGTAGTCCAGCAGGGTCGCGGCGCTCTCGCCCAGGCGTCCGGCGAAGCCGGCCAGCTCGGCGGAGAGGGCCTTCATCTTTTCCAGGTCTGCCATCCAGGCCTCGTCGGAGGGATACATGTCTTCCACGGCCCAGCGGTCCGCCAGGGCAATCTCGCCGCGCTCCGGAATCTTCTTGGTTTCTGCCATGTTGTTACATCCTTTCTTAAACGGTGGTTGGGTACAGTTTTCCCATATTTTGATTGTACTCCATATTCCGCGTTTCGTCAATGAAAATTCCGCCGCAGCCCGGGCAAAAAATATTTCGGATGGCCGTTGCGAAATGCAAAATTATGTTATATAATACAAATTGGAAGCTCGGATCCTCCGGGATCCGCTGAAATCGAACGACGTTCAATTTTGAAAGGAGTACATACCATGGGACTTATCGCAGCAGGACTCGGCGCCCTGGGCGGCGTGCTGGCCGATCAGTGGAAGGAATTTTTCTACTGTGACGCCATCGACAAAAACGTGCTGGCCGTCAAGGGCCAGAAGCGGATCTCCGGCCGCTCCAGCAACACCAAGGGCAACGACAACATCATCTCCAACGGCTCCGTGGTGGCGGTGGCCGACGGTCAGTGCATGATCATCGTGGAGCAGGGCAAGATCGTGGAGGTCTGCGCGGAGCCCGGCGAGTTTGTCTGGGACTCCTCCACCGAGCCCTCCATCTTCACCGGCAAGCTGGGCACCAGCATCAAGGAGACCTTCAAGCAGATCGGCAAGCGCTTCACCTTCGGCGGAGACCCCGGCAAGGACCAGCGGGTCTACTACTTCAACACCAAGGAAATCATCGACAACAAGTTCGGCACCCCCACCCCCATCCCCTTCCGGGTGGTGGACCGCAACATCCATCTGGACATCGACGTGTCCGTGCGCTGCAGCGGCCTGTACTCCTACCGGGTGGCCGATCCCCTGCTGTTCTACGCCAACGTCTGCGGCAACGTGGAGCGGGCCTATACCCGGGATCAGATCGACGCCCAGCTGAAGACCGAGTTCATCTCCGCCCTGCAGCCCGCCTTCGCCAGGATCTCCGAGATGGAGGTCCGGCCCTCCGCCCTGCCCGGCCACGCCGAGGAGCTCAGCGAGGCCATGAACGCCGCCCTGTCCAAGAAGTGGGGCGAGCTCCGGGGCCTGCAGGTGGTCTCCATCGCCATGAACCCCATCACCCTCTCCGAGGAGGATCAGGAGCTCATCAAGAAGGCCCAGCACGCTGCCATCATGCGGGATCCCACCATGGCCGCCGCTACCCTGGTGGAGGCCCAGAGCCAGGCCATGAAGGACGCCGCCAAGAACCCCTCCGGCGCGATGACCGGCTTCATGGGCTACGGCATGGCCCAGCAGGCCGGGGGCATCAACGCTCAGAATCTCTTTGCCATGGGCCAGCAGCAGGCCCCCCAGCAGCCCGCCGCTCCCGCCGCCCCCGCGGCCCCCGCGGCCAACAGCTGGAAGTGCAGCTGCGGCGCCGAGAACAGCGGCAAGTTCTGCATGAACTGCGGCGCTCCCAGACCCGCCGAGGGCTGGGCCTGCCCCAAGTGCGGCACCGTGAACAAGGGCAAGTTCTGCATCGAGTGCGGCGAGAAGAAGCCCGCGGGCGAGCCTCTGTACAAGTGCGACAAGTGCGGCTGGGAGCCCGAGGATCCCAGGCATCCGCCCAAGTTCTGCCCCGAGTGCGGCGATCTGTTTGACGAGCGGGACGTTCAGAAATAAGCCAGGCAGCCTCTGCCCGGTCTCCCCTGGGAGGCCGGGCAGTTTTTTGCGGATTTGTTGTTGACATCTCTCATTTTTTCAGTATAATAACAAAATGGTAAATGTTTTTTCTGGGGGTGTAGTATGCTCAAGCTTTTCCGGGACGGCAAGATCTGGACCATTCCCAATCTCATGTCCTTATTTCGCTTGCTTTTGGTCCCGTTTATCATCTGGGCTTACGTGGGACGGCACGATACTGCCCTGACCATTCTCCTGCTGGCGGTCTCCGCCCTGACCGACGTTCTCGACGGGCAGATTGCCCGGCACTTCAACATGGTCTCCGACCTGGGCAAGGCCCTGGATCCCGTGGCCGACAAGCTCACCCAGGTCTGCGTGGTGCTCTGTCTGGCCTTCAGCTTCCCCATGCTGTGGATCCTGCTGGGGCTCTGCGTGCTGCGGGAGTCCACCATGGCGATTTTGGGCTACATCACCATCCGCAAGACCAACAAGGTCCCCGGGGCCCGCTGGTTTGGGAAGGTTTCCACCGTGGTGCTCTATACCACGGCCCTGACCCTGCTGGTTTTCCCCAAGATGCCGGAATGGCTCACCACCTCGCTGATCATCCTGTGCATCGCGGCGGTGGTAATGGCACTGGTTCTCTACATCCGCTATTTCACCGGTCTGTGGAAGCAGGCCGAGACGGCGAAGCCCGCCGGGCAGGAATGACGAAAGCCGCGGCCGCTTTCGATGCGGCCGCGGCCTTTTCTTATTCCGGTCCGGCCTCGCCGCCGAAGCTCGTCCGCAGCGCCCGGGCCGCCTCCCCGCTCCGGTCGGCGTATGCCGCAAAATCCCCCCGGCTCAGCATTCCCACCAGGCGGCCGTTCTCGGTGACGGGCAGGCGCTGAACCCGGTGCCGTCCCATGGTCCGGGCGGCTTTTTCGCCGCTCTCCTCCGCCGGGACCGTGACGGGGCCGCTGCTCATCACCGTGCGGACCCGGGTGATATTGGGGTCGAAGTTGGCCGCCACACAGCGCACGGCGATATCCCGATCCGTCAGCATCCCCACCAGACGGCCCCCCTGGGCGGTGACGGGCAGGGCTCCCACGTTGTGCCGGCTCAGCAGCCGGGCCGCGGCGGCCACGGTCTCCTCCCGGTCCACGGTGATCAAATGACTGGACATCAAATCCTTGACTTGCATCAGATAATCCTCCCTTTGTGCAGATGTACAAAGGGAGGATTTCCGTTTTGCTCCGGGATTATACCGGCTTCAGGCCTTCTTTTTCAGGCCCAGCTGCCGGGGGAAGAAGTCGGCGGCCTGCTCCAGCACCTCTTCCCGGAAGGGGTTCTGCAGCTCCGCGTCCTCCATGATCTGCTGCACTCCCGCTTCGTAGTCCCGGTCCAGCAGGCGGAAGAAGGCCGCGGCCCCCTCCCCCGCTTCGGCCTGCTCCAGCTCATAGACCTGCAGGGCCGTCTCGGCGGAGACGCAGTAGCTGATGATATAATAGGGGGCCTCAAAGAAGTGGAGCACGTCGATCCAGCTTTGGGAATAGTAGAAGTCGAAGCCCTCCTCGTAGACGCCGTAGTCCTTGCAGCACTGCAGGAAGAGCGCGTTGATCTCCTCCACGCTGACGCGCTCCGGGTCCAGGGCGTACACCCTGGCTTCAAAGTCCGCGTAGGCCGCCTGGTAGACGAAGGTCTGCAGCAGATCGTAGAGCTTGTAACGCAGCAGCTTGCTCCTCTGGCTCTCGGAGAGGACGTCGTTGTACTGCAGGGCCAGAAATTCCATGGCCTGGGAGAAGGTCTCCGCCGTCTCCAGATCCTCGTTGGCCCCGTAGTTGTGGTAGGAATCGGTAAAATGGCCGAATTCGTGGGCGAAGGTGCTGTAGTCCTCGGCGCTGCCCTGGGCGTTCACCAGCACGTAGGGGGCCTCATAGTCGAAGATATAGGTCTGGAAGGAGCCCTCCACCTTTGTGGGGGATTGGGAGATGTCGCACAGCCCGTAGGCCCGCATGAAGCGGTAGGCGTCCCAGACCGAGCCCCCCAGGTTCTTCGCCGCGGAGGCCACCAGCTCCATGACGCTCTGCTCCGAGGCTCTGCCCAGGCTCTGGCCGGAGAGGCTGAAGTCCTCCTCCGCCGCCCGGAGCACGGGCACCAGATGCTCCCGGATCCCCTCCAAAAACGCGCTGCCCTGGGCCGGGCTGTAGTCCCGGGAATAGCTCACCTCGTAGCTGTAGTCGGCGTAGCTGTCGTAATCCAGGGCCCTGGCCAGGTCCCGGCGGACCTTCACCAGGCGGACGTAGATCTCTCCCACGGAGGCGTTATAGCTCTCGTAGTAGGCCTGCAGGGCCCCGATATAGTCGAAATAATCCTCGGTCTCCAGCCATTCCTCCAGGGACTTGGTCTCGTTGTTGTAGCGCACCTGGGGATCGGCAATGAGCTCCCGATACTCGCTGAGCAGGGCCGCCTCCTCCTGTGACAGGCGGAGATACTCCGGGTTGGTGTAGACCTCGTAGTCGTCGTAGCGCTGGAAATAGTCCTCCCCGAAATACTGCTCCTCCAGGGCCTTCCGGGCGGGAGAGGCGGCGAAGGCCTTGTTCAGCGCCTCCAGCTTTTCCTCCACGCCGGGCTTCTCGGCCTCGCAGAAGTCGTATTCCGCCCGGTAGGCCTCATCGGTGGTATCCAGGCTGTAGCGGATATTGGCCAGGGTATCCATGGAGTAGAAGCTGATATAGTCCGTGTAGAGGGCGTAGAACTTCTCCAGCAGGGCCTCGGCGTCGTCGCTATCGGCGGCCTTGGCGATGAGCGCGTCGAAGTCCGCCCGGAGCCCCTCCACGTCCGGACGGCGGTATTCCATCTCGGAGAAGGGCACCAGCTCCAGCTTCTCCTCTGGGAGATAGTCCTTCTGACCCGCGTTCTGCCAGCGGATCATGGCCTCGTCATTGGGGTCAAAGGGGGGCGCCGTCTCGATGACCGGCTCCGTGGTCTCCGGGGTCGGCTGGGTGGGCTCCGGGTCGTTTTGGGTGGAAGCAACAGGCGCGGTGGGAGCCGCCGTGGAAGCCGCAGGGATCTGGGTGCCGAAGGGCGAGATGAGGGGCAGGCCCGGGCCGAGGCAGCCGGTCAGCAGCAGGGTCACGGCCAGAAGCAGGGCTGCCAGGCGAAGTGTTTTCTTGTATTGCATGGTTTAGTTCTCCTTTGCGGTGCCGAATTGCTGTAAGAGAGCGGCATGAGCCCGGGGGCTGCCCGCCAGGATGCTGCTCTTTTCAAAGAGCTCCGGGGCGCTGCCGTCCAGCTGGGTCACCAGGCAGCCCGCCTCGGCGGCGATGAGGCTGCCGGCGGCATAGTCCCAGGGGCAGAGCCGGGCCTCGAAGAAGACCCCCGCCTTCCCCGCCGCCAGGTAGCAGAGATCCAGGGCGGCGGAGCCGAAGCGGCGCACGTCCTGCACCAGGGGGAAGGCCAGGTTGAAGAGCCCCAGGGTCTGGGGCACCAGCTCCCGGTAATACAGGGCGGAGCCGAAAATCAGCAGGCTGTGATCCAGAGCCCTGTCCTGACAGTGGATGGGGCTGCCGTTCAGGCTCGCCCCTCCGCCCCGCCGGGCTGCGTAGAGCTCCCGATCGTAGGGGTTGAAGACCACGCCGTACTCCATCCGCCCGCCCCGGGCCAGGCCAATGCTGACGCAGCTGTTGTGATAGCCCTGGATGAAATTGGTGGTGCCGTCGATGGGGTCCACGATGAAGCACCATTCCCGGCTCCGGAGACTCTGGCTGTGCTCCCCCTCCTCCCCCAAAAAGCCCGCCTCCGGCAGCAGCTCCAGCAGGCGGCGGCGCAGCAGCTCCTGCACCATGAGGTCATATTTGGTCACCAGGTCCCGGGGGCCGGTCTTCTCTGCAGCGGAGCTTTGAACGTCCCGGGCGGAGCGGATGAGGTCCCCGGCCTCCCGGGCGATTTGCGTAAGTTCTTGCAGCATAATCGAATCCTCTTTCTGTTTCATGATGGTATTATTGTATTATAACGCCCTTGGCCCGGAAAATCAAGCCAATTTCGAGGACTCCGCCACCCGGTCGGAGAGCAGCAGCAGGGCCAGCACGTTGGGAATGGCCATCAGCCCGTTCCAGATCCCCGCCGCGGCCCAGACCCCCCGGGCGGAGCAGAGGGGCGCCAGGGCAAGGGTGCAGACGTACCAGAGCAGATAGCGCCGCCGAAGCCGGGCGCTGCCGCCGCTGAGCCAGTCCAGGCAGGAGACCCCGTAGAAGCTCCAGCCCACGGCGGTGGTGAAGGCGAACAGGGCCAGAAGCAGGAAGACCAGCCCCTGGGACAGGGGCGCCGGAAAGGGCAGGCCCCGGGCGAAGGCCGTCATGGCGGCCCCAACCCCGGCCCCCTCCGCCCCGGTCACCAGCAGGGTCAGGCCGCTCAGGGTACAGATCAGCAGGGTGTCGAAGACCGTGGCGCTCATGGAGATCAGACCCTGCTCCCGGGGGCTGACCCCCTCCGCGGCGGCGGAGGCGATGGGGGCCGTGCCCAGCCCCGCCTCGTTGGAAAAGACTCCCCGGCTGACCCCCGCCATCACCGTGCCCAGCAGGCCGCCTCCCGCCGCCCCGGGCTCCAGAGCACCCCGCAGGACCCGGCCCAGGACCTCCGGGAGCCTGGCCCGGAAGCGGAGCAGGATCCACAGGCAGAGCAGCAGATAGAGCCCGCCCATCAGCGGCACCAGCAGGGCGGAGGCCCGGCTGATGCGCTCCAGCCCCCCGAAAATCAGACGGGCCGCCAGCAGGGCCAGGAACAGCCCCGCCGCCACCCCGGGGAGGGAGACCGAAGCCCCCCAGGGCAGGCGCAGCATGGGCGGCGGGCCGAAGGCCCCCCTCCAGAAGAGATTGAGACAGGCCGTCAGACTGCCGATCTGCACAAAGCTGCCTACCCCGCACAGCCCCGCCAGGGCCCCGCAGAGGGCAAAGGCCCGGGCCAGAGGCCGCCAGCGGCAGCCCAGCCCCAGGCTGATGTAGGCAAAGGGGCCGCCCCGGGGCCTTCCTGCCGGGTCCCTGCTGCGGTAGCGGACCGAAAGCAGGCCCTCGGCGTATTTCAGCGAAAGCCCCGTCAGGGCGCTGAGCTCCATCCACAGCAGAGCGCCCGGGCCTCCCAGGGCCAGGGCCGTGGCCACCCCCACGATATTGCCCGTCCCGATGGTGGCGGACAGGGAGGTACACAGGGCCCCGAAGGCCGTGATCCCCCCGCCCTTGCGGCTGCGCAGCACCAGCCGCAGGGCCTCCGGCAGCCCCCGCAGGGGCAAAAAGCGCAGCCGCAGCGTCAGCCAGAGCCCCGCCCCCAGAAGCAGCAGGAGCAGGGGCCAGCTCCAAAGCTTTCTCTCCAAGTCCACCAGAAATTCCTCCATCGGATCCCCGCTTTCCCATCTGATTTTGCCTCAAGCTGCTTCAGAATATGAAAAAGATGCGGACTTGATGAAAAAACACTTGCACAAAGCCGCCGATATCACTATAATATGTAATTAAAACAGCAATGATATGCGTTTTCGTCCTTCGCTTCTTCGCGAAGAGCCTGAACTCGGGAGGATTCCTGTATGCAAGCAAAAATCGTAAAAAAACTCAAGGCCTGTCTCCAACCCGGCAAGCACGTCCATCTGGTGGGCATCGGCGGGGGCTCCATGCGGCCTCTGGCCATCGTCCTGCGGGACCGGGGCATGGAGATCAGCGGCTCCGATATGAACGCCTCCGTCTCCACCGAGGAGCTGCAGGAGCGGGGCATCACCGTCTACATCGGCCACAAGGCTGAAAATATCAAGGGGGCCTGCTGCGTGATCCGCACGGCGGCGGCCCACAACGACAATCCGGAAATCGCCGCGGCCCGGGCTGCCGGGATCCCCGTCTTTGAGCGGGCCCAGGCCTGGGGCGTGCTGATGCAGGAGTATAAGAACGCCATCTGCATCGCGGGCACCCACGGCAAGACCACCACCACCTCCATGGTGACTCATATTTTCATGGAGGCGCAGAAGGATCCCACTGTGATGCTGGGCGGCTATCTGCCCCTGCTCCACGCGGGGCATCGGGTGGGCAATGGCGACACCATCATCGCGGAGAGCTGCGAATACTGCAACTCCTTCCACAACTTCTCCCCCACCCTGGCCGTCATCAACAACATTGAGGAGGATCACCTGGACTTCTTCAAGGATCTGGACGAGATCAAGGCCTCCTTCCGCCACTTTGCGGAGCTGGTGCCTGCCGGGGGCTGCGTCATTGCCAACGGCGACGACGCCAACACCATGGAGGCCCTGGAGGGCTTGCCCCTGCTGCGCTTCGGCCTGGGGCAGGAGAACGACGTTCACCCGGAGCAGGTCTCCGAGGATTGGCGGCGCTGCACCGTGATCTGCGGCGGAGCGCCCTATTGTCAGCTTTCCCTGGCGGTCTATGGAAAATTCAATCTCATCAACGCCCTGGGGGCCTGCGCCGTGGCCTGGCACATGGGCATTGACGGCGAGACCGCGGCCCGGGCTCTTGCGGAGTTCCGGGGAGCCGGACGGCGGCTGGAATACAAGGGCCGCTGCAACGGCGCCGAGGTCTATGACGACTACGCCCACCATCCCCATGAGGTGCGGGCCCTGCTGGAGGCGGTGCGTACCATGGGCTATCAGCGGGTGATTCTGGCCTTCCAGCCCCACACCTACAGCCGGACCAAGGCCCTGTTCCACGAATTTGTGGAGGAGCTGCAAAAGCCCGATCTGCTGGTGCTGGCGGAGATTTACGCCGCCCGGGAGCGGAATATCTTCAACATTCACTCCAGCGACCTGGCGGCGGAAATTCCGGGCGCCGTATGCTTTGACACCCTGCCGGAGGTCTCCGACTATCTGCGGAGCATTGCCCAACCCGGGGACATTATCCTGACCGTAGGCGCGGGGGATATCTACAAGGCCGGTGAGGCCATCTGCGAAGCCTGAAGCGGAGGATTGCGCTATGAAGTACCTGCTCGATCACAACAATTACGCGGCCTTTGACGTTTTGGAACGGAACCGTCTGCCTGCGCGCAGCTATTTCATTCCCTATCCAAACCGGGCCAGGGCCGACGCGGTGACGGCTCTGGAAAAGCGCTATCACTCGGAAAAGGTGCTCTGCCTCAACGGGGACTGGGATTTCAAGTTCTATCCCCGTCCCGCAGAGCTGCCTGTGGAGCTGGACAGCGATGCGCTGGACTTCGGCAAAATGCCTGTCCCCGGCTGCTGGCAGTTCCACGGCATCGACAGGCCCTTCTATCTGAACGTCCGCTACCAATTTCCCTTTGATCCGCCCCGGATCCCCAAGACGGAGCCGGTGGGCCGGGTCTTCTCCTGGATCGGCTTCGACCAGGGGGTGAAGCCCCGCTGGAAGACGCCGGAGGAGGAGTATAACTTTGCGGGGGTCTACCGCCGTTTCCTGCACATACAACCGGGAGACCGGCGCTACGTGATCTCCTTCCTGGGGGTGGCGAGCTGCCTGGATCTGTACTGCAACGGGCACTTTGTGGGCTACTCCGAGGGGGCCCACAACACAGCGGAATTTGATCTGACCCCCTATCTGCGGCCAGGCAAAAATGAGCTGCTGGCGGTGGTGCGGCGCTGGTGCACCGGAACTTATCTGGAATGCCAGGACATGTTCCGCAACAACGGCATTTTCCGGGATGTGCTGCTGCGGATCGAGGAGCCCACGGATCTGTGGGACATTGACGCGAAGACCTGTTGGAGGAACGGGCGTTACAGCCTGGAGCTGGCAGCCTTCGGAAATGAGGGCACCCGGGTACATTTCACTCTTTCCGGCCACGGTCTGGAGCGAAGCGCCGAGGCCGCGGTGGAGCAGGGCGTGGCCCGGGTCTGCTTGGAAGACCTGGATGTGATCGAATGGAACGCCGAAGCCCCCACTCTCTACAACATCTATTTTGAGACCGACAGCGGCTGCGTCAAGGAGCGGCTTGGCTTCCGCCGGGGGGAAATCCGGGGGGATCTCTTCCTGCTCAACGGCAAACGTCTGAAGCTAAAGGGCGTCAACCACCACGACAGCTCCCCCACCGGGGGCTATACCCTGACGCCGGAGGAAATCCGGCGGGATCTGCTGCTCTGCAAGGAGCACAACATCGACACCATCCGTACTTCTCACTATCCTCCCGATCCCCTGCTGCTGGAGCTGGCGGAGGAGCTGGGCTTGTATATCATCGACGAGAATGATCTGGAGACCCACGGCACCTGGGCCATG
>ODAI012873085.1_pt1 | contig 12907 bp, 11 predicted proteins | sample 1539321 | NCBI WGS metagenome assembly ODAI01 (sample SAMN02144231, study PRJEB22623) | gut metagenome | biome: sheep rumen | host: Ovis aries | place: New Zealand | reverse complement strand
ACGTTATCATCGGTGTCAGCGAGAACGACCTCCCCGAAGCTATCAGACGCATCTATGATATGTTCATCAACTCGGAGAAGTAATTCCCCGGCAATACGTTCATTCACACAGCCTTCCGTATACGGAGGGCTGCGTTTTTTATAAGGAGGCAACTATATGATAATGGCTGTAAACAGGGATAATATCCCGGAATGTGTTGATATTATACGGAGGAGCTTCCGGACAGTCGCCGACGAATTCGGCTTTACTGAGGAAAATGCTCCGCTATTTACTGCATTTGCGACCGATGAAGCAAAGCTCCTGCATTGGCTTGATGAACAGCACCGCCCGATGTTCGGCTATTTTGACAGTGGTAAGCTGGTCGGCTGCTATAATCTTCTCGTGAACGGCAAGGAGTGTGAGCTCGGAAGCCTGTGCGTACTGCCGGAGTACAGACACAGCGGCATCGGTGATCTTCTCCTGAATGATTCTCTCAAAAAGGCTGCCGGACTCGGCTGTTCCATAATGAAGCTGAGCATAGTTGAGGAGAATGAGGTCCTGCGCAAATGGTACGAGAAGCACGGCTTCGTTCATACCGGAACACAGAAATTCGACTTTTTCCCTTTCACCTGCGGCTATCTGGAAAAACAGCTGTAATTCTGTTAAGGAATGCTGACTAATACCGATAGTTTTGTTAAATATCTCGCTCTAAACATTGACTTTTGTTCATTTTTATGATAAAATATTATTATAGGCATTAAAAAAATAAGCAGCATAAGGAGTGCAGATAATGACGCCATTGAAACCCTACGAAAGAAGCGTATTCTACTACGAAACAGACAAAATGGCTATCGTCCACCATTCAAACTACATCAGGATATTCGACGAAGCCCGCGTGGACTACCTCCAGCAGGCAGGTATCCCATTCAATATGATCGAGGAGCTCGGTATCCTCATACATACTCTCTCGGTCAGCTGCGAGTATAAACACCCCCTCGTTTTCGCAGAACCCTTTGCAGTATATATGAAAATGACCAAATTCAACGGAACTACCCTCGGGCTCGACTACCGCATCGTCAGCAGAAAGACGGGCGAGACAAATGCCCTCGGACATTCGCTGCACTGCTTCACGGATACCAATACCAAACCTCTCCGCCTGAAAAACAAATTTCCCGATCTCTATCAGAAATTCGCAGTTTATCTCAACGTCGAACCTGAGGATAATTGAATTTTGCTCTTGACAAATCAGAAAAACTGTGGTATTATATGTATAATATCTTAAATCTACGATGAGGAAGGCTTTTCCGCAGCCGTTTCAGAGAGCAGTCGTCCGGTGCAAGACTGTACGGTCAGGAATATCAGGCACACCGCCTCTGAGTGCGCCCAATAAGCGCCGGCTGCTCCCGTTACCGAGCTAATGAGATACGGAGCCTGTCTCCGTGTGAATCAGGGTGGAACCACGGTATATTATCGTCCCTTGCGCCATATCGGCGTAAGGGACTTTTTTATTTCCGTATGCACCGCAGGAGGTGATATATTGAGCAATATAAAGTACAACGACCACGAGGAGGCTTTCGAGCTGCCCTACAAGATCTGGGACAACGAACAGACCGTCCGCTTCTATGTGGAGGAGGAGTCGGTCATAATGAAGAACCTCTCCGCTATCGCTGCTAAACTCGCCAAGCTCGACGGCTCAAAAAAGCACATCGCTGAGCTTATCGCGAACGAAGGTCACTACGAGGGCGGAAACGCTGAAACTCTCGCCGGCAACCTCTCCCTCGAAAATGTCTACGTTGACATCGACGAGGACGAGATCGTCGTGTGCATCGACGCGGACAGCTTCGACGGCTATATGCCCTCCGCACTCCATATCGAACTCTACGGCGACGCTTTTGAAATAACCGGTGAGGCGTAACAAATGCTCCCGGCAAGAAAAAATATCCGGCTCGATAATTACGACTATTCCCGGAACGGTGCGTATTTCATAACCTTATGCACAAAGGATAAAATGTGCATTTGCTGGGATAATAACGATAAATACCAACCGCTGCCGCAGGAAAACACTCCCCAAACCGTAGGGGCTGCGTGTCCCGTAAAACCGGTTTCCCGGTCTGGCAGAAATCATTTTACGACCGGATAATAAGAAACGAAAACGAATACCGCGCATTCGCAGAGTACATCGAGACCAACCCGATAAATTGGGAAAACGATGAATTATTCAGCAAATAATAAATAAAATCTTATAAGGAGAGATAATTATGATAAAACTTACATTAAAGGACGGCAGCGTCCGCGAGATCGAAGCTGCACAGCCTGCCTCTGAGATAATCAAGGGCATCGGTATGGGACTTTACAAGGCTGCCTGCTGCGTAAAGCTCAACGGTGAGGTAAAGGACCTCCGCACAGTTGTTGACAGCGACTGCGAATTCGAGGTCTGCACCTTCGACAGCATCGACGGCAAAAAGACCTTCTGGCACACAGCTTCCCACATTCTTGCACAGGCTGTAAAGAGACTCTACCCCGAAGCTAAGCTCGCTATCGGACCTGCTATCGACAACGGCTTCTATTACGACTTCGACCTCGCAAAGCCCTTCACTCCCGAGGAGCTCGAAAAGATCGAAGCTGAGATGAAGAAGATCGTCAAGGAGGGCATCGCACTCGAGCAGTTCGAGCTCTCACCCGAGGAAGCTATCGCAAAGCTCAAGGAAATGGACGAGCCCTACAAAGTAGAGCTCTGCGAGGAACACGCCGGCAAGGGTGAGCCTATCTCGTTCTACAAGCAGGGCGAATTCGTTGATCTCTGCGCAGGCCCTCACCTTATGACGACTGCTCCCGTAAAGGCATTCAAGCTCATCTCCTGCACAGGCGCTTACTGGCGCGGCAGCGAGAAGAACAAGATGCTCAGCCGTGTATACGCTACTGCTTACCCCAAGACTGCTGACCTCGAGGCTGACCTCAAGCAGCGTGAGGAAGCCAAGCTCCGCGACCACAACAAGCTCGGCCGTGAGCTCGAATACTTCACAACTGTTGACGTTATCGGTCAGGGACTTCCTGTAATACTTCCAAAGGGTGCAAGAGTTATCCAGACACTCCAGCGCTGGGTTGAGGACGTTGAGCAGAAGCACGGCTATCTCCTCACAAAGACACCTTATTTCGCAAAGAGAGAGTTTTTCAAGATCTCCGGTCACTGGGATCACTACCTTGACGGTATGTTCATCATGGGCGACCCATACGACGAGGAAAAGGAATGCTTTGCACTCCGCCCGATGACCTGTCCCTTCCAGTATCAGGTATTCCTCAACAGACAGCGTTCCTACCGTGATCTTCCTATGCGTCTCGGTGAGACTTCCACCCTCTTCCGCAAGGAGGACTCCGGCGAGATGCACGGTCTTATCCGTGTTCGTCAGTTCACTATTTCCGAGGGACATCTTATACTCCGTCCTGAACAGCTCGAAGAAGAATTTGCAGACTGTCTTGCACTTGCAAAGGAAATGCTCGGAACTGTAGGACTTCTCGAAGACTGCACATTCCGTTTCTCACAGTGGGATCCTGCAAACCCGAAGAACAAGTATGAGGGTACTAAGGAACAGTGGGATTACGCTCAGGAAGTTATGGGCAAGATTCTCGATGACCTCGGAGTTGAATATACTATCGGCATCGACGAAGCTGCTTTCTATGGCCCGAAGCTCGATATCCAGTATAAGAACGTTTACGGCAAGGAAGATACTCTCGTAACTATCCAGATAGATATGCTCCTCGCAGAGCGTTTCGGTATGGAGTACGTTGACGTTGACGGTACAAAGAAGCGTCCTTACATTATCCACAGAACTTCTCTCGGCTGCTATGAGAGAACTCTCGCTTACCTCATCGAAAAGTATGCCGGCGCTATGCCTCTCTGGCTCGCTCCCGAGCAGGTCCGTATCGTTCCCGTTGCTGACCGTCACCTCGACTACTGCAATGAGCTCCTTGCAAAGCTCGAAGCTGCAAATATCCGCGCAACTATTGACGACCGTGCAGAAAAGGTCGGCAAGAAGGTCCGTGACGCACGTCTCGAAAAGCTGCCTATGTGGATAACAGTCGGCGACAAGGAAGTTGAGGAGAACACAGTATCCGTATCCTCACGCCGCGAGGGAGACCTCGGCTCTATGTCACAGGGCGATCTTCTCAGCAAGATCCTCGACGACGTTGCAAAGAAAGTCAGATAAGTGGTTAGCGCATAGTGATTAGTGTAGGGGCTGGCGTCCTCGACAGCCCGTGCCTTACGATACAATTATGCCAAAGCTATGTGTAGAGGCGAGCAGGGAACGCCGCCCTCGGCGTTCCGCTTGTCTCGATGCAATTATAACGGGCGCCCGGAAAGCGCCCCTACATAAAAAAGAACGGAGGTTTATTTATGAACACGCTTTGTATGATAATCAAGGATATGGTAGTCCCCAACTTTATGAACATCAGGACCTCTCTGCGAACATACGACAGAAACGCGCTCTGCTGCGGTTCACCCTGCTGGCGCTGGGCTTACCACGCTATCCATTCAGCGGACAAGTGGTTCATAAATCCCTGCGTCTACGACGAGCCGCCCTTCCACAAGGAGGGACTGGATAATCCTGACAAGCCCTGCGATGTTGTGCTCACAGACGAGCAGCTCCTTGAGTACCTCGACGCTGTTGAGAAGAAAACGCTCGATTACCTCGACAGCCTCACGGACGATATGCTCTATGAGTGTCCCGAGAACTGCGAGCATACACGTCTTGAGCTGGTACTGAGACAGTTCAGGCATATCTCGTTCCATACGGGTATGCTCAACGGTCAGACCGCTGCTGCAACAGGGCAATTCCCGATGTGGGTGTCACAGGCTGACAAGTACGTCGATGACGGCGTATTCTTCGGCAGATACCGCAAGGGACAGGTCGCAAAATAATAAAAAGCAAGGGCGTTTAACAAGCGCCCTTTTTCTTTTGTGTTGATAATACTTTTCATTTTACGGTTTATCTTGAAATTCCGCCTTGATATTTGTATTGTTTTATGTTATAATGTAATTTGGAACAAGATCAGACAACGGAGAGTGAACTAATGAACAAATACAAAAAGCTCGCGTTCAACACTATGATATTCGCCATAGGCAGCTTCGGCTCGAAGATACTCGTACTGCTGCTGACAAGGCTCTATACCAACAATATCAGCCCGTCAGACTCAAGTACGAAGGAGCTCCTCGAGATAACCGCAAACTTCCTGCTGCCTATCTTCACATTCTCGATGACCGAAGCCATTATCCGCTACGGTCTCGACAACAAGTACGACAAGGCTCAGGTCTTTACAACGGCGACCGTCCTCAATACGCTCGGACTCGTCCTGATGCTGATAGTATCGCCGCTTTTCCGGATAGTGTCGTTCCTCGACTTCATCGACGGCTACACGATACTATTGCTGATATACGTCTGTACGTCGGCATTCCGGTCACTGTGCTCGCAGTTTGTCCGCGCGAGAGGTATGGTCAAGCTCTTCTCGCTCGACGGTATCCTCGCAACTCTCACGCTGCTCATATTCAACCTCATCTTCATCGCAAAGCTCCACTGGGGCGTAAAGGGCTTTATGCTCTCGGTAATACTCTCCGACTTCTGCTCGGCAGTATTCCTCTTCATAGTTGCCGGACTTGCACAGTTCCTTAGAATGGACAAGTACAACAAGAAGCTCGCCACGAGTATGATGAAATTCGCCGTGCCGCTCATACCTACGGTCGTTATGTGGGTAATAACCGGCTTCTCCGACCGTCTCTTCATCAGATATATGCACAGCGACAAGGTCGTCCTCGGCGAGAGCGCTGCCGGTATCTACGGCTACGCAACAAAGGTCCCGAACCTCATATCTATGGTCTCGACCATTTTCTTTCAGGCGTGGAATATGTCTGCCATTATGGAAAATGACTCCGCTGACCGCAACCGCTTCTACGAAAAGGTCTACGGTGCATATGAAGCTCTGCTCTTCATTTCGTCAGCCTTCCTGATAGCCGGAGTCCAGCTCGTTACTCCTATCTTCATCAGTACGGCGCGTTTCGGTGAATACGGTCAGGTATACAAATACACTCCAGTGCTGGTCATCGCAGTGCTCTTTATGTGCCTCGACCAGTTCCTGAGCAGCATCTACACTGCGACCAAGCACACCAAGAATTCCTTCTGGACCAGCTTTGCCGCAAGTATGGCAAACATCGTCCTCAACTTCTTCCTCATTCCCGAATGGGGCATACAGGGCGCTTCCATTGCGACCTTCCTCAGCTACTATCTCTGCTTCTGGGCAAGAATAGTTGATGCACGCTACTATGTGCCGTTCAGGTTCAACGCTGCACGCTCCTGCGTCAGCACGACAATGCTCCTTGTAATGAGCTGGATCATCATTGCAAAACCGCCGCTCTACGGCTTCTTCACAATAGCAGTCCTCGGCGGAGTGATAGCATATAATTACAAGGAATTTATTATGACATTCAAAAAGCTGCTTCACAAAGAAGCATAACAAGGAGAGAATTATGAAAAAAATCAGAATAACTTCAGTATTGCTTGCTTCCTGCCTGCTGCTCGGCTCGGCAGTTTCCTGCAAAAGCGAAACGGTCAAGGATCCGAACGAGCCTTCAACCGCCGCTGTACAGTCCTCACTCAAGCCCGAGATCATTATGAAAGGCAGCGAGCCCGTTACTCAGGCTTCAACTGTTCCGCGCCCTGCTGACCTCGAACAGCCTGTTGCAGCTAAATCAGGCGACCTCTGCATCTCAGTCTCCGACGGAGATATGGATATACAGTACAACGGAAGCGGTACCGATCCGCGCCACACTATGCTCTCATATAACGCAGGCGTAGCTCCTGTGACCGGAAACGGCGACTATACCGTCAGCGTAACTGCTGCCACAAAGGGCTTCCGCTTTGATATGACCGGCGATGAGAACAATACCTCTGTCCTCCCCGAGGGACTCCAGTTCCTCGCAGTAGTTTACAAGGAGGGCAAAAAGCTCAATCCGAAGGCTGTTATCACTGTAAAGTCAGTCCGTGTTGACGGTCAGGAGGTCCCGCTCAAGGCAAAGGCTTATACCGCCTCTGACGACGGCGTTGACCTCAAAGCCAACATATACAACCAATGGACGAACACCCCGACCTCAGATGCTCTCTCAGCAGACGGTCCGCTCTATACAGGCGGTCAGCCGGCTGCATTCTTCAGCGAGTATTCACCCAGAATTATCGACGATACCAGCTTCGCTAAATGGACAACTCTCGAGATCGATGTCACAGTTTCAGGCATCGAATAATAAAGCAATACCACGGGCGAGCGGAACTCGCCCCTACACATATTTTGAAACATCAGCAAATTGTAGGGGCGTCCTTTGGGCGTCCTTGCTATTAGGAATTATAACGTAAAAACATTGTAGGGAACGCCGCAGCTAACAGCTGCCCGTACCCTCTGTCACTTCGTGACATCTCCCTGTACAACATGGAGTCACCCGGCGTTCCGCAAATAACCCAAATATGCGATAAACCATTGTATGGGATACAGCTTTTTATAAAAACTAAGGCAGCCTTTAAAGGCTGCCCTTTTGTTTATTCGACTGTTATCGTACCGCCGGTAAAATGGGAGAAAGCATACTTCTCATAGGCTTTATCGTTGTCGATGGTAGTGAACATATCCTTGCTTCTGTCGGAGCTGTGGTAATAGTAGCTGAGGTCGTAGGTATCTCCGGACTCTGCGTCATCGGGTATTTTAAAACTGAAAGTCGCTATTTTTCCGCTCGTACCGTCATCGTCCCTGAGCAGTGCTGCAAAGAAAAACATATTCCTGTGTGCAGCTGCGAGATCCTCGGGGAGCTCATCGTGCCACTTCATAGTCGATGTGAGCGGATTACCGCCGCAGGCTTCCCCGACTGCACATTTCACCGTTTCGTTATCCTCCTCGAGCTCGCACTGGAGCTCCTCGGGATATGTGATATGGAGTCCGCACATAGCCCAGTTATGGTCGGGAGTATCAACTGTGATACTCACCTTGACGGTCTCGCCGGCTTTTGCTGTGACATTCTCTATGCCGAGCACCGGACCTTTTTCGATGTCCTCAACGCCGTCGAAGTCCTTGTCGAACGCCGCACGGCTGATGAACATATCCGCAGCTTCCTTTTCCTTTACGGTACTGCTGCTGCTCTTTGAACTGCACCCTGCCATTGCAAGAGTCATCACAAGAGCTGCGGCTGCCGCTACAAATCTCTTCATTATGCGTTCTTCTCCTTTGAAATCTCAACAGCGAGCTCTCCGTCCTTTGCCGATACAGCTAACTCTGCGATCTCGGAAGCTCTTTCGATAACGAGCTCGGCTATCTTATCCTCGACGTCCTGACGAATGACTCTGCGTATATCACGCGCACCGTAGGGCTTGCCGAAGGACTTCTCAGCTATCAGCTCAAGAGCCTCCTTGGTATATGTGAGAGTGATCTCCTTATCTGCGAGAGGCTCCTTCATCTCATCGAGCATAAGTGCAGCTATCTCAGCGAAGTCCTCCTTTGTGAGCTGGCGGAATACCACTATCTCGTCTATACGGCTGATGAACTCAGGACGCAGGAACTCGCGGAGTCCCTTCATTGCCTTGTCCTTGGAGATCTCGTCAACTGTGCGGTTGAAGCCGACTCCGACGCTCTTATCGGTCGAACCGGCATTTGAAGTCATACAGATTATGGTGTTCTCGAAGTTTATAGTTCTGCCCTGAGCGTCGTCGATCTTGCCCTCGTCGAGTATCTGCATAAGGATATTCATAACGTCCGGGTGAGCTTTTTCGATCTCGTCGAAGAGTATTACCGAGTAGGGACGGCGGCGAACCTTTTCCGTGAGCTGACCTGCCTCGTCATATCCGACGTAGCCGGGAGGCGAGCCTATCATTCGCGCAACGGAGTGCTTTTCCATATATTCCGTCATATCAAGACGGATAAGCGGCTCGGGAGAGTCGAACATCTCGTCGGCAAGTGCCTTTACGAGCTCGGTCTTACCAACACCAGTAGGTCCTACGAATATGAACGAAGCCGGTCTGCGGCGCTTGTTCAGGCGGACTCTCGTGCGCTTGATAGCTCTTGCAAGAACTCCAACAGCTTCGTCCTGACCGAGAACGCGCTTTTTGAGAGCACCCTCGAGCTTCGCTATCTTGAGGAACTCTGTCTCGGCTATCTTGCTTGCCGGGATACCCGTCCAGAGCTCGACTACCTTTGTGATATCCTCGTCTGTGACCTGAACATTCTCAGCCTTTTCCTTCAGCTTTTCGGCGTCCTCACGGGAATGTATGAGCTTGCTCTTGACCTCGGCGAGTGCCTGATAATCGGGCTCCTGCTGCTCGGAGATGTCCTTTTCCATATCCTCGAGCACCTTTATCTCCTTGGTGAGCTTTGCGTACTCAGCAATTTCGGGCGAGCGTATGCAGGCTCTTGCGCAGCCCTCGTCGAGGAGATCTATCGCCTTGTCGGGGAGAAATCTGTCCGTGATGTATCTCTCGGAGAGCTCCGCACATGCTCTTACGAGGTAGTCCGAAATGTGTACCTTGTGATAATTCTCATAGTATTTCTTGATGCCGAGAAGGACGTTCACCGTATCCTCGATAGTCGGCTCTGTGACCGTTACCGGCTGGAAACGTCTTTCGAGAGCGGAGTCCTTTTCGATGTATTTTCTGTATTCACCGAAGGTCGTTGCACCGATGACCTGCACCTCTCCCCTTGAAAGGGCAGGCTTGAGGATATTGGCAGCGTTCATCGAACCCTCGGAGTCTCCTGCGCCGACAAGGTTATGCACCTCGTCGATGAAGAGTATGATATTGCCCTCGCGCTTCACCTCGTCAACGAGTCCCTTTACACGGCTCTCGAACTGTCCGCGGAACTGTGTTCCGGCAACGAGTGCAGTGAGGTCGAGCAGATAGAGCTTCTTGTCGGCAAGATTGAACGGCACATCGCCCTCGCTGATACGCTGAGCGATACCCTCTGCGATAGCAGTCTTACCTACGCCGGGCTCACCTATGAGACAGGGATTGTTCTTTGTCCTGCGCGAGAGTATCTGAACGACTCTTGCGATCTCCTTGTCTCTGCCGATGATACGGTCGAGCTCGCCGTCCGCAGCCTTCTGTGACAGGTTAGTGCAGTAGCTTCCGAGGAATTTGAGTTCCTTCTGCTTCTTTTCCTTGTTTCTGCCGAAGAGACCTTTTTTCTCGGGCTTTTTGGCTTCACCGCGGTCCTTGGTCTCCTTCGGCTCACTTTCGCCGCTCTCCTCGGACTGCTCTTCGCCGTTTGCTGCACCGAACATATTCGATATGAAGTCCGGCATAAGACCGCTTCCGCCCATTTCAAACGAATCGCCGTCGAGCATACCCATCATCTGGTCTGAGAGCTGCTCGATCTCCTCGTCCGTGATTCCGAGACGGTCCATATATTCAGCTACCTGAGGGATATTGTTCTTTCGCGCACAAGCGAGACAAAGTCCCTCATTCTTTTTTTCATTGCCCTGTACAGAGGTAATGAATACCACCGCGGGACGCTTTTTGCATTTACTGCACATTATCATCAGGCTGTTTCCTCCTGTTATGTTATTTTGCCTTTTTTGGAGCACGCTGCTCCTGATCCTTTACATATTGTCTGCAACATAATTATACAGATATTTGAAAATATATGTCTGGTCTACTGCTTTAAAATTGAAGAAAAGCATTTCGTCGCTGCCGAGAAGTACAAATAATCTCACCGCGACTGCTGCTGCAAAACACAGTACTAAGCCCTTCGGGATACCAATAAGCGCTCCTCCGACGTGTGCGGGAAGAGTCATTGCGTGATAGCCGTTTCCGAGCATAGTATGTGTCAGATAGAGTGCTATTGCCAGAAGCAGTACAAACAGGATAATGAATATCAGGAGTCTCGTTATTCTGTTATAGGGCTCCTGCGTGTATTCGTCCGCTATTTTCTTTGCGGCAGGAGTTTTTGACTCCTTATCAACAAGAAGCGGTATGATGTTGTTGAACTTATCCGGATGCTCGCGGACCTGTTTTGCCGCATACTCCGAAGCGTACTTGTTCATATCCGCCGCAACTATCTTCTTCATTATCTGAGCATAGCCCTCGTGGAGCTTGTCATAGAATTTCTGCGGATCCTCTTCGACTTTCTTACCTTTTTTAGTGTTGACATACTTGAATATCTCATCGTCGTAGCTCTTTTTGCCGTTATAGATGAGATCGAGCTTTTTGTTGTCAACCTTAACGCCATATTCAAGCCCTTCGATATACGAGCCTACCTCAGCGGTAAACTTTGTTTCACTGAGAGTCTTTTCGAGTTTTTTCACATTACTGTCCTTGATCGTACTGTCCGCAAGTGCGCTTGATATGCCTGCACTGACAGATACTGCTATACCTGCCGCGAGTATATAAGCCACAAATGTGGTAATTGCGTTCATAGCGCCTTTTCTTCCGGAAACAAACATACATACAAGAACGACAGCAGCAACGATTATATCATAGAACCACCAGAATTGAGTGCCCATTAACGATCACCAGCCTTTTCCATTTCATTTTTATTTCATTTTTCATTTTTTATCTTTATGTATCGTAATCAATACGGTCTATCCTGTTATATCCCTTCAGGAATATGTGATTGTCACTTCTTACAAAACCTGTATAGGAGTCGTTAACGCTCGCCGTCGAACGCAGCTTTCCGTTGAAATCGTAAGTGTAGACTCCGTCCTGGCACAGGATATAAGCCAGTCCCTTGAATACCGACACGTCCACTGCCGCAGTATTCAGCGGTATCAGCAGCGGTTCGGCGTCATTCCCTGAGAACAGCACCGCCGTGTACTTCCTTGAGTCATCATTGTTCACAGCGACCGCAGACTTTCCGCTTATGCTCGCAGCCGCCGCAAGCTCGCCGTCATACTTGTAGTACGAGCTGATCTGTCCGCTCCTGTTGACATAGCCGCAGGAGTCAAGACCATAGACAAAAGCCCCCTCTGAAGAACCAAACACCTCAAGTCCGAGAGTATTTATACCCGGAGAGGTCCAGTCCTCCTCTTTCTTGCTGAAATCTATCTTCTGAACGGTAGTTATATGATCTCCGTTTTCAGCCTTTATGTACGTCACCATACAGCCGGAGCTCTTGTCGATAAAGCTGATATCGCTTACCGGATCCATACACTTTCTCTCGTATATCTGACTTCCCTTGCGGTCGTATACGGTTATCTTGCAGCTGTAATTCTTCTGCGTCGTAACTACCGCCGTAAAGCCGTCCGAGCTAAGCCTTGCGAACAGGATATTCTCCTCAAACTCCTTGCTGTAAAATACCTCGTCCTCGTCCTCTACGGAAAAGCTGTTTCCGCCGCTCTCATAAACCAGCGCCTTTCCGTTAGCCACCCTCAGGACCGAATTGAGGTATGGATGCTGTCGCTTTTTCAGCATCGTTCCGTTTGTATCATAAATGTAAAGATAAGTGTCGCTCAGAACCATTACCCTCTTGACGGTGTATCTCATCTGATAATCCGTTCCGGCTGAAAGCTCTATCGGGAAATTGCCCGTTGCGAGCTGTCCGGTGTTTACGATGGTCTTGTACTGCTTGCCTATTCCGCGCAGCTTCGGATACCATGTGTCGCGCGTGAAGTACAGCCCCACCGTTATTACCGCCAGCAGTATTATCACCAGCAGCTTTATCAGCTTTTTCCGCCTCTGTTTACGGTTTTTGAGCTCAACTATGTCCTCGGCGTCAATTACCGCCACCTTATCCATCTCCTTTGTTCTGTTTCTTTCGATACCATTGCTGTGATACTTATGCCAAATAAATGTGGTGATTACTGAGGGAAACCCTTTTGAAAAAGGGTTCCGCTAACGGCGGCGCGTCCCCTCTGTCCTGCGGACATCTCCCCACACTGTGGGAAGTCACCCTCAGACTCCCTTCCTAAAACTTT
>ODAI014355957.1_pt1 | contig 12908 bp, 11 predicted proteins | sample 1539321 | NCBI WGS metagenome assembly ODAI01 (sample SAMN02144231, study PRJEB22623) | gut metagenome | biome: sheep rumen | host: Ovis aries | place: New Zealand | reverse complement strand
GGAATACCGCCGAAGATGCTGACGGTGTACTCCCATCGGTTGTATATCTCAGTATACAGCCCTCCGGCACAGACGCCTCTACCGTCACAGTATCATTATAAAAGCCGCCCTGTGTCACGAATTCCGGTGTCTGTGCCCGGCCGGAACATACCGTGTCTGCATTCTTTTCGCCCGGTGTTGCCGTTTCAAAGAAGCCGTATGTATTCGTTCCCTGCGCAGAAGCCAGGCCCCAGGAAATGTTCCCGTACTGCGCAGGGAACTCCAGGATATCCACCGGCACGCCATTCCTGTCTGTCAGCACTACCTGATCGCCCTTCGCAGACAGTTTGAATGTACTGTAAAAGATCAGATCCCGGGGGCGCTGTGCTTCCTCCGTTTTCCCACTGCAGTATACCAGAAGATAGCTGCCGGGTTTCAGCCGGGTACCTTCCGGGAACGCCCATTTATCCGGTTTTTTCCTGGAATCACTGAGATACCACCCGCTCAGGTCTGCAGTATCCTTCCCTCGATTGTACAGTTCAACCCAGTCATAGGCATGCCCGCCACTCCACGTTCCGTTGGACGCCATCACTTCCGTGATCACGATGTCCGTTGCTTCGGCACGTGCACTGTCCGGAATCAGTACACTGTTCCCCAGTATCAGCAGAACCAGCAGGACCGGCGCCATCCGCTTCATCACATTCTTCATTACACCCGTCTCCATTCATTGAAAAAGGCGGCATATGCCGAAAGACACATGCCGCAGGTCTGCATTCCGTCAGTTGTTGGGCATGGAAAGTGCCGCGAGCCCTTTTCCCCGCACATACAGTACCGGGGCAGTCATGGGAATATAGAACGTTTCTCCCTTACGAACAGGGAAACTGTCGTTTTCCCAGACAAGTTCCAGCGGCGCATCCAGTGCTGTCAGCATTCCGAACTGATTGATGGCAGGAAGCTTTTCCTCGCCATCCACATGAATCAGGTCCAGTGTGAAATAATTCTCGTCCAGTACCCTGGAAACACCGTGATCCGGCGCAGGAATCGGATCCAGGTGAAAACTCAGGTCCGTGACCGCCAGCGCCTTTTCCAGGTGCAGTTCCCTGGGTTTTCCGTTCTTGTCCACACGGCCCCAGTCATAGAAGCGATAGGTAATATCTGAAGACTGCTGGATTTCGTACAGCAGGATCCCCTCCCCGATGGCGTGTACACATCCGGCCGGGATAAAGCAGACATCCCCCGGTTTCACGTTTACGTAGCGCAGCAGGGATTCCACACTTTTGCCTTCTTCACAGGCTGCTCTCAGGGTTTCCAGTGTTGTACCTTCCTTGATCCCGTACACCAGTTTGCTGCCCTCCGGCGCCTGCAGAATCAGCCAGGCCTCCGTTTTGCCCAGTTTTCCGTGCTCGTTGGCATATGCATAATTGTCATTCGGGTGCACCTGTACAGAAAGCGTACCCTTGGCATCGATCAGTTTCAGCAGAAGCGGGAAGGGCGCGAACTCATACTTGCCCACAAACTGCGCACCATACTTTGCAACCAGTTCCGGCAGAGATACACCGGTATCGTCCATGCTTTCCAGTCCCGGAACACAGCTCACTTCCAGACTTTCCCCGGTCGGAACATCCTCAATAGGCTTGTCATACTCTGTCAGAAGGCGCTCTCCGCCCCACGGGGTCAGTTTTCCGCCACGGAAGGCTGGATGCATGCGCAGTGGCAGGAGCGGGCACTTTTCAGTCAGACGTTTTTCAAAACAGATACTGTCTTTCGGACGCCCGTGCATTACGATGCGTCCCGACTGACGCATACCCCATCTGGCAAACAGCTTGATGGCCAGGGTATTGTCCGCGTAGGTATCGCAGCGCACACTGTCGCATCCGTGCAGATGCAGTACTGACTGTACATCTTCCATCATCTGGGTTCCATACCCCTGACCCTGTTTGGCCGGCTGGACTGCCAGTCTGTAAAAGTAGCCTGGCCTGACACCAAACAGCCAGTTGATATTATCATACGGTTCTGCCTGGCGTGTGCTGATGGTCACTGCCATGGCCACGCCATGCTCACCATACACACAGTACAGTTCTTCCCGTTCGATATCTTCCTGAATAATGGCACGGCTCGGGTACTCACCGAAATGCCATTGATGGAGACCTTCTGACTCCATTTTGGTGGAAACCTCCATGTACAGTGTACATACCGCTTCCAGGTCCTGCATTGTTGCTTTTCTCAATAGCATACGCGTTCTCTCCTCTCCCTTTCTCAGATGGCTTTTCCGACTGCGTCAGTCATATACATGGCATACAGATGTGCATAGATCCCGCCCTTTTTCAGCAGTTCCTCATGGGTTCCCATTTCCTCAATGCCTTTTTCTGTCAGAACCCAGATAATGTCCGCACCCTGTATGGTTGTCAGACGGTGGGCAATGGTGAAAACGGTCCGGCCTCTGGCAAGCTTTTCCAGTGACTGCTGCACCAGGTGCTCGCTTTCATTATCCAGTGCTGACGTCGCCTCATCCAGGATCAGGATCGGCGGGTTCTTCAGGAAGACCCGAGCAATGGAAATCCTCTGTTTCTGGCCACCGGACAGGCGCACACCGCGCTCACCCACATAGGTATCATACCCGTCCGGCAGCATTTCAATGAACTCATGTGCGCCTGCAAGCCTGGCAGCTTCCATGGCTTCCTCACGGGATGCACCGGGTTTACCATACACAATATTGTCAAGAACCGTCCCGGAAAACAGATAGACATCCTGCTGAACCATGCCGATGGCCTGCCTCAGGGATTTCTGTTTCAGGCTCCGTACATCCTGACCGTCAATCAGAATCCGGCCCTCTGTTACATCATAGAATCTTGGAATCAGATTACACAAGGTTGTTTTCCCTGCACCGCTCGGGCCGACAAGCGCCACGGACTGGCCGGCTTTGACTTCCATACTCAGATGATGCAGAACCTCCGTGGCATCATCCGCATAATGAAATCCCACATTATCAAAGGTAATGTTTCCCCGGACAGCCTGCAGTTCCCGGGCATCCGGCGCGTCCTGTATCTCCTCCGGTGCATCCATAATCTCATAGAAACGTTCTATGCCGGTCATTCCCCGCTGGAACTGTTCCGTGAACTCCACAATCCGGCGGATTGCATTGAGCAGGACAGTCGCAAACAGCAGGTATGCCGTAAAGTCAGCTATGGACAGGTTCCCGGCATGCATGAACAGGGCACCGCCGGTCACCACGATCATATACATCACGCCATCAAAAATCCGGGTGCAGGTCCCGAATTCCGCCATATACTTATAGGACATGGCTTTCAGCTTCAGAAACGTCTGATTGCCCTCGTCAAACTTGGCTTCCTCGATCTCTTCATTGGCAAAGGACTTCACAACTCGGATTCCCAGAAGGCTGTCTTCAACCTGAGCATTGATCTCTCCGACCTGCCGGTTCCGCTCCTTAAACGCCCTGCGGAACTTCCGGTTATATTTGCGCGCAAAAAAGACCATAAGCGGAAGTACGGAGAACATCATCAGCGTCAGCGGCACATTCATCCGGATCAGCAGAACAAAACTGACCAGCATTTTAATGCTCGCAATCAGGAATTCCTCCGGACAGTGATGACTGAATTCCGTAACCTCAAACAGGTCGGATGTGATCCTGGACATAATCTGTCCGACTTTGGTAGACGAATAGTAACTGAACGAAAGCTGCTGCAGGTGACCGAAAAGGTCTGTCCGCATATCTGTTTCCAGCCGGGAACCCATGATATGGCCTACAGACTGCATATAATAATTGGCCAGTGCATCCAGTACTCTTAAAATCAGGTAAAGTCCCGCAATCCGGAACACGAATCCGGGAGTCAGTGCAGCAACGCCTTCCGGGTTCACAGCCCGGCCGGTGATCTCCCGGACAATCATGGGAAGAACAAGCTCACCTACTGAGGTCATAGATGCACACAGAAGGTCAAAAAGCATGGTCTTCCAGTATTTCCTGTAATAAGGGAGAAAGCGTCTGAACAGCTGGCCGGTTGTCAGGGAATGATCCACCGCCATGGTGCAGCCTCCTTTCATGTAAGCCATTGTAACAAAAAGACTCATGGCATTCAAGGTGAAACTGACAGCCACTGCAGTCAGTTCAGGTATCCCTGGAGCAGCAGCCAGCTTGCTTTCTGTCAGTTTCTGCCGTACAATTCGATTCATGACCTGACTGTATCATAATCATATCATTAGCAACCGAAACAGACGCCATTTCCGGCGCCAGAGGAGGCAGTATGCTGAAAAACTTTGAAAGCAAGAAATCGGAAGACAAGGAAGAACTGAATCAGGAGATCCGGGAACTCAGGGAACATCTGCTTGCCCGGCAACAGACAATACGTGATCAGAAATTGCCTGTTCTGGTTCTGATTGAGGGCTGGGCGGCTGCTGGGAAAGGCAGTCTGATCAAGGAACTCATCAGCGAGATTGATCCCCGGTTCTATAACGTGGTCAGTCCTGCTGTCATACCGGAACAGGAGATGCGGTATCCGTTCCTGTATCCTTATGCCACTGCAATACCGGAGAATGGAAAAATCATGTTCCTTGACTCCGGGTGGATGGAAAGCGCTGTACGCAAATACCTGCGCAGGGAAATCACCAGGGAAGAATACAAACGCCGGATCCGCTCCATCAACGAATTTGAGCGCCAGCTCAGGGACGGTGGGTATCTGGTGCTTAAGATTTTCCTGCACATCGAAAAAGACGAACAGTTTGAACGACTCGAAGCCCTGTCAGCAAACAGCGAAACGCAATGGCGTGTCACACCAGAGGATCTGTGGCAGCACAGAGAATACAAACGGTTCCTGGAAACCTACGACGATTTCATGGACAGAACTCAGGAATTTGTGTCCTGGCATATTCTTGATGGCAGCCGGAGAAAGACCGCCGTGCGCGATGCCATGAAACTCATGGTGCGTAAGATCGACAAAGCCCTGGAAAACGGCCGGTACACCGGTGAACCGTTTGATGAAGAATTCCCGCTGCTCAAAATGCCCAAGCTGGCCGATGTCGATCTTTCACCGGTGCTGGATGACGAAACCTATAAAAAGGAACTGAAACGGCTTCAGAACCGGCTCAGTGAACTGCATAACGTCATTTATCAGAAAAAAATCCCGGTTGTACTGTGTTATGAAGGATGGGATGCCGCAGGCAAGGGCGGCAATATCCGCAGAGTGGCCTATCCTCTGGACCCGCGCGGCTTCGACGTGCATCCCATTGCTTCCCCGGAACCGCATGAACTGAACCGGCAGTATCTGTGGCGTTTCTGGACTCGCCTCCCGCGCAGCGGACATATCTGCATTTTTGACCGGACATGGTACGGCCGTGTCATGGTAGAGCGCCTGGAAGGCTTCTGCAGTGAGAAAGACTGGAAACGTGCCTATAATGAGATCAATGAATTCGAGCGTCAGCTGACCGAATGGGGCGCTGTTGTCCTCAAATTCTGGATTCATATTGATCAGGAAACCCAGCTTGCCCGCTTTAACGAGCGACAGAACACACCGGAAAAACAGTGGAAAATCACGGATGAAGACTGGCGTAACCGTGAAAAGTGGGCAGACTATGAGATTGCAGTAAATGAAATGCTGAGCAAAACAAGCACTGAATACGCACCATGGTTCATTATCGAGTCCAACGACAAAAAATATGCACGCATCAGAACACTGACAATCATAGTGGAAGCCCTGGAAAAAGCGATTGAAGAACACTTCCGGCGCAGTCTGGACTGATCCGGTTCTGCAGGCCTGACATGCTCAGGCCTGTCTTTTGTTTTTTTGCTTGCATTCAGCAGGGCAAGATGCTAGAATGAGGCGATCTTCGGGCAGGCAGCAGATATATGCCTGATACTCCGGGGTCACAGGAGGAACTATGCGAATTTTTGTGGATGCCATGGGCGGTGACAACGCTCCGAAGGCCATAGTGGACGGCACACTGGAAGCATTACGGAATCATTCTCAGCTGTCCGTAGTCCTTGCCGGAGATCTGTCTCAGGTGGAACCACTGCTGAAGGATGCAGCAGATGTCCGGGATCGCATCGAACTGGTTGATGCACCTGAAGTCATTACCAATGATGAGAGTCCGGTCATGGGTGTCAGAACCAAGAAAAAATCTGCCACAGTCATCGGTATGCTGCAGTTGCGGGAGCATCAGGTAGACGGGTTTGTATCAGCCGGTTCTACAGGGGCCGTACTTGCCGGCGGGATGTTCCGTCTGGGAAGGATTCCCGGGATTGAACGTCCTGCACTTGCGCCTGTCCTGCCCAATGGAATCAATCAGGGGTCTCTTCTGATAGACTGCGGTGCCAATGTGGACTGCAAACCAGACTATCTGCTGCAGTTCGGCCTCATGGGCAGTATCTACATGCGCGACTGCATGAATATAGCAGAGCCCAGGGTAGGCCTGATCAATATCGGAGTTGAGTCTGACAAGGGGAACGCCCTGGTCAAGGAGACATACCCTCTGATGGAAAAGGCACCTTATCATTTTGTCGGCAATGTGGAAGCACGTGAAATCACGAATAATGCCGCAGATGTTCTGGTATGTGATGGCTTCAGCGGAAATCTGGTCCTGAAGTTCATGGAAGGGGTTGCCGGTTCCCTGATGGGTATCATCAAGAAAGAGATCATGGCCGATACCCGGTCCAAGATTGGTGCACTTCTTGCAAAGCCGGCATTCCGCAGAGTCAAGCATGCCATGGATTATACCGAAGTCGGCGGTGCGCCGCTGCTCGGTGTCCAGGGAGCTGTGGTCAAGGCACATGGCTCCAGCAATGCGCATGCATTCGCCTGCGCTATCCGTCAGTGCATCCGTATTATTGATGCCGATGTCCCGGGAACCATTGCACGGGGTGTCGACGGTCTGGTTCAGTCCTGAGCAGAATCCCGCCATGCGGGCTGCCATACAATTGAAGTTCTACAGGAGGATGAAGAACATGTTTGAAACCGTACGTTCAATGATCGCCAAGCAGCTGAAAGTAGATGAAAGCACCATTACCCGTGATTCCCGTCTGATCGATGACCTGCACGCAGACAGCGCCAATATCATGGTCATGATCATGGACCTGGAAGATCAGTTCGGCATTGTGGTCGAAGATGACCAGATCATGAAAATGAAGACCGTCGGCAACGTGGTCGACTATATCGAAAGCCATCAGTAAGAACCGGCGCCGGCTGCCCTGTGGCAGCCGGCGTTTCCGCAGACGGAGAAAACATCATGCAAACCATGCAGACTCTGATGAAAACCATGGGTTATACTTTCAGACATGAATCGCTTCTCAGGCAGGCACTCACTCATCCCTCCATGGGAAAGAATGATAATCAGCGCCTGGAATTCCTGGGTGATGCCGTACTGCAGCTGGTAGTCAGCGATATGCTGTATGCATCCCACCCGTCTGATCAGGAGGGCCTGCTGACACATCAGCGCGCACTTCTGGTCTGTGAAGCCGCCCTCAGTCAGGTAGCTCGGAATCTCGGAATCGGACAGGCTCTGATCATGGACCATGGTGAAGAAATCACTGGTGGCCGCGAGAAGCCCTCCGTGCTCTGTGATGCCATGGAAGCCGTGCTTGCCGCGGTATACCTGGACGGAGGCATGGAGGAAGCCCGACGGATTGTCCGGAATTTCTGGCCAAAGCCTGAAGAAGTCCATCGCCCCATGCAGGACAGCAAGGGATTGCTGCAGGAATACCTGCAAAAGGATGGCGGCGATGGTCCAACCTATGCAATCACAGGGCAGACCGGCCCGGCGCACGATCCGCAATTTCAGGCGGTCGTCAGCAAGGATGGAAAAATCCTGGGCCACGGACAGGGCCGGAGCAAGAAAGAAGCCGAAAAAGCGGCCGCTCTGGATGCCCTGAATCAGATCCACTCAGCAGCATTAAAGAAGGAAGCCCACTGATCACGGGCTTCCTTCTTTTGCTGCCAGCAGGTCAAGAATATTCTTCTGCAACTGGCGGAAACGCAGTCTGGCATTTCCATCCCTGCACAGATCTTCCGCGTTGAACAGTTCGTCCACATCCACACCCGTCACACATCCCGGTTGCGGTCCGCACAGTGTCAGCAGACGGCCATCATGGAAATTCATCAGGCCCTGCCTGCCATACCTGAACCTGACCCTGGCAATTTTCGCTCCACACAGGTGTGCTACGAGGCGCACCGTCACATCGTCCTGTCCCAGGGACGGATCTTCCGGAGTCCACCATGCGGCAAGCCCGGGCTCACAGGTATTCCGGCTCCACGCCCGGCGCAGAACGCTCAGTACCCGTTCAAGATTGTCCAGGCCCTGCATGGACGAGGGCGGACTGCAGGGAATTCCTCTCAGAAATCTCATGTGCTCCTGTGTGATCAGATCTTCCACAGACCGATCGCTGCCGGTCCTCTTCCAGCGTTCAATCGATGCAAGCACCAGGGCAACCAGGGCCTCCGTATCCGCCATGGACCTGTGCGCCCTGCCCATTTCAAACCCGATCAGCAAGGCCATGTCACCCAGCTTATGACTGCGGACTGTCGGCCAGTATCTTCTTGCAAAATCCAGTGAATCCGCATAGTACGGCGAAATTGACAGACCATGCTGTTTCCCGTGCCATTCCAAAAAGCCTATATCGAATGACGCATTGTGTGCAACATAAGGATCATTCCCAAGAAAATTCATAAACTCCGGTAATACCTGTGCAATCGTCGGTGCATTTGCAACCATGTCCTGAGTGATCCCGGTCAGCCGCACAACATTGTCCGGAATAGGCATACAGGGATTCACAAAACGCTGAAAGCGCTCTGTTTCCCGGCCATTGACCACACGGATCGCCCCGATTTCCGTTATGCCTGCAGCCTCTGCTTTCAGGCCGGTTGTTTCCAGGTCAAAAGCCACAAAACGCTGCTGAGCAAGCTCCAGAAATCTCTGACTTCGCAGCATCCGGAATCCTTTGTCTGTAATCTCGTAATCCTTTTCTGTGTAAATCATCATATTCAGGCTCCGTTTTCCGTATTCTTTTCAAGTATGCGGATATCGCGAATGTATTCTTTTCGGATCTCCCAGAAAGTAGCCTGAATGAACCGTCCGCGGACCAGTACCGGTATTTCAACCCGGCTGACATCAAAAACACGATCCCACGAATCCCGGATGGCCACATCGAGCGCCGGCTCATCCAGGTTTTCCAGCCACATTTCCTCCCGTACCGCTTCCTCTTCTGTCATGGCACCGGACACATAGGAACCCTGCATCACCGTCTGCCATGCTTCAAAATCAGTCAGTACCATCTCCGCCTCAGGAATATCAAGAGTCAGCAGCACACGCTCCGATGTCCGCTTCAGAAACGCCGCACTCTCCGGGTCCGGGCACCGATGTTCAAAATTCCATGTATGCCACGCCCAGATAGGTGTGGACACACCCTGAGGCCGACTGCCGATTCTCTGCAGCATTTTCTCCGCAAGCCAGGCATACGGTTTTCTGAGGGAGTCCGGTTTGGTAAGGTTCATGGATTTCTCAGGAATACACCGGAAAGTCCCTGTTCGTTCCAGTTCTTCGAGCGCTTCAAGCGGCTGATTTGTCCATACTGTCATATTCATGTTCCTTTCCACTCCCCAGTCATTCCCCCACGTGCACATCTTACCATCAGTCTTACGATCCGGCAAACACCGGATTGCATTTACATTGCATTCCTCGCCCGTATTTTCTTTACATACGGAAGGGAAATCCGTATAATGCACCCTGACACTCTGCTGCAGCCGCCGGAAGCCAGTCCTGGCACCGGACGAACGCACTGCCAGGTGATCTTATATGAATCGTAGGGGATCAGACTTGACCCCGAACGGAGGTATGATTATGACTCGCTCACACAACAGAATTGTCCGGCTCACCCTTCTGGCCATGCTGACTGCCGTCCTGGTCGTCCTGGGATATGTCAATATCCCGCAGCCTTTCGGACTTTCCATCACTTTCAACATGATCCCCGTTGCCATTGCCGCCCTGGCACTCGGACTTCCCGGCGGTGCTCTCATAGGCGGTGTCTTCGGGATCATCAGTTTCTTGCAGTGTTTCGGCATACTGGGCTTCAGCGCCATGGGTGCCGCACTGGTCAGTGTCAGTCCGGTGTTGATGTTCATTCAGCGGTTCATATCCCGCGTTCTTGTCGGAATTCTGGTTGCACTGACCCATAACGCACTGAAAAAAACAAGAATGCCGCTGTATGTCCGGTATGCCATTACCGGGTTCAGTGCTGCATTTTTCAATACACTCTTTTTTATGTCACTCCTGGTCCTGCTTTTCGGGCACACGGAATACCTCCAGAACCTGATGGCCGGCCGCAGCGTACTTGCCTTCATCATTGCTTCCGTCGGCATCAATGCGGTTGTCGAAATGGTTGTTGCAGCCATTGTGACCAGTGCGGTCGGAACCGCACTGCACAGGGCACGACTGATTGTGTAAGGAGAAAACTCATGATTTTGACAATGGATATCGGCAATACCAATATCAAAACCGGACTGTTTGATCAGGGAAAGCTCGCGCATTACTGGCGGATTTCCACGAACAAAATGAACACATCGGATGAATATGGGATTCTTCTTACCCATCTTTTCACGCACGATGGTGTCTCTCTGAACGAAGTGGAAGGCATTATTATCTCCTCTGTCGTTCCCACTGTGAACTTTACCATCGAGCATATGTGTCTGAATTATTTCCATATCCCGCCCATGTTTCTTGTGCCCGGAGTCAAGACCGGTATCCGGATTCAGTATGAAAATGCGCATGAACTGGGCAGTGACCGTATTGCCAATGCTGTTGCCGCCTATGAAGAGTATGGGGCCCCGGTCATTACGATCGATTTTGGAACCGCTACTGTATTCGGCGTCGTGGATGACGGCGGTGTTTTCCTGGGCGGTGCGATCTGTCCCGGCATCAAGCTGGCCAGTGAAGCGCTCTCCAGCGGCACTGCCAAACTTCCACGGTTCGAGCTTACCAAGCCTCAGCATGCCATCGGACGGACTACTCTGACCAACCTGCAGTCCGGAATGTTCTACGGATATGTCGGACTGGTTCAGAACCTGATCCGGCGTATGAAGCAGGAGCTCGGCAAGCCGGTGACCGTAGTTGCCACCGGCGGTATGGCTCAGATGATGGCAGATGAATCCAAGGCAATCGACCATGTAGACGGGATTCTGACGCTCAAGGGCCTGCACCTGATTTACAAGAGAAATCGCGGATAAGGAGTTACTTTATGCAAAAGGTTACAATTGGATTTCTCGGATGCGGAAACATCGGAAGCGGGGTCTGGAAACTGATCAGTGACTTCCGGTATGAATTCGCGCACCGTCATCAGCTTGAAATCACAGTAAAAAAGATCCTGGTCCGTGATGTAACCAAGCCCCGCGGCTTCTCTCTTCCGGAAGGTGTACTGACGGACCGTGCAGAAGATGTGCTGGAAGATTCCGAGATACAGATTGTCATGGAATTCCTGGGTGGTGAGTATCCGGCAACCAGCTATATCCTGCAGGCACTGCACAACGGAAAGACCGTCGTGACTGCAAACAAGGTTGCCCTGGCACTGCACTGGCATGAGCTTCAGGCGGAAGCTGTCAGGCAGCAGGTTGGCCTGTATTATGAAGCCAGTGTTTGCGGTGCCATTCCGGTCATCGATGTACTGCAGCATTCCCTGGGCGCCAACCGTATCGACAAGCTCTACGGAATCATCAACGGAACAACGAATTATATTCTCTCCCGGATGGCAGAAACCGGGCTGCCCTATGAACAGGTTCTTCAGGAAGCACAGCAGCTTGGACTCGCTGAGCCAGATCCTGCAAGCGACGTGGAAGGTCTGGATGCTGCCTATAAACTCTCTATCATGGCTTCTCTTGCATTCCATGGACGCGTCACTTTCCCTAAAGTTTACCGCGAAGGAATCACAAGAGTAACAGACCAGGATATCGCCTTCGGCCGGGAAATGGGGCTCGTACTGAAACTTCTCGCCATTGCCAAACGTACCGGGAATCAGGTAGAAGTACGTGTGCATCCCACCTTTCTTCCGAAGTCTCATCCTCTGGCGCGTGTCGACGGCTCGTTTAATGCAGTCTATCTCCACGGCCACGCCTGTCAGGAAATGATGCTGCAGGGACGCGGTGCCGGGGATATGCCGACTGCCAGCGCACTGGTCAGTGATCTGATCCGTGCCGCAACGGCGTCTGTGCATCAGCATCCGACATTCCGCAACACAGAGCAGCCGGATCCATCCCTGGACTTCAGTCAGAACTGGGTTACCCGGTATTATCTGCGCCTCTCCTGCAGTGACTCAGTGGGCGTACTGGCCCGGGTTTCTGACTGTTTTGCCAAAGAAAACATCTCCATCGCAACCATGGTTCAGAAAGACACCGGCATGCCCGGGCGTGTGACAATTGTACTGACAACCCATGCAGCACCGGAATTGGCACTCCAGCATGCCATTCATGCCCTGGATACCCAGATCTGCCGTGTGGAAAGCGTGATCCGTGTAGAAGAATAAAAGGGGCAGATGCCCCTTTTTTGTCTCCCAGAGTTCCGGAAAGGAGTGATTCGATATGAAGCGTTTTCTGCTGATATTCTGCGTGGCATGTCTTTTGTGCATCTGTCATGCACAGGCAGAAACAGCCTGGGTCACCCAGGATCTCCGAGTCCGTCACGGCACGCAGGTCGCGTGTCTGTTTACAGCCGACCAGACCGCGGAGGTGTATCTGACCACGCCACAGGGACAGGCTTTGCGTACACTGGATGTGTCCATGAACGGCACATCAGGTCAGGTGCTTGTAGACACCTCGCTCCTGGATGTGTCAGCATACTGTCTGTACCTTGTCTCCGGAGGGCAGAGCACACCTCTGAATCTGACTGTTACAGAACCATTTCCCGAACTGATCTCATGTGATGGTGCGGAAACTCCTTCGGAT
>ODAI010732417.1_pt1 | contig 12908 bp, 11 predicted proteins | sample 1539321 | NCBI WGS metagenome assembly ODAI01 (sample SAMN02144231, study PRJEB22623) | gut metagenome | biome: sheep rumen | host: Ovis aries | place: New Zealand | reverse complement strand
ATCGATGAAACTTTTCTTCTGCGATGGTCATAGGTGTGGCAAGCACAAGAATCCGTTTTCCGGGAAATTCCGTTGCCGCCGGTTTCAATGCCGGTTCGATTCCCACAATCGGGAAATCCGGATACATTTCACGAAGCACCCGAACCGCCGCAGAAGTCGCTGTGTTACAAGCAATGGTAACGCCTTTTGCACCTTCCTCCATGAATCGCTTTGTCGCATCGATTGTCAACTTTCGAACTTCTTCTTTTGACTTTGTTCCGTAAGGAGCATTTGCGGAGTCGCCAAAAAATAAAAAGTCTTCGTTTGGCATGATCTTCACCAGTTCTCTTAGAACACTGATTCCACCAACGCCGGAATCGAAGACACATATTGCATCTTTCATACAAAACCTCTAACTACTTTTCTATGTCAAATTATACTACTTTCCCTGTCTGCTCGTCCATTTTAAACCTTTTAAAAAGAAATACAAGTGTGATACAATAAAGAAACAAGGAGGTACGTTATGTCATCAAGAAGACTCAATCTAAATGAGACCCTTTCCCGCATCAAACACTGTACCAATTGCGGAAAAGCACTTCCACGACGTCACAGCGGTGATTTGTGTGATGACTGTCTTTACAACCTAAAATACAAAGACGTCAAAGAATACGTTCTCCACAACGACGTAACTGAGTTGGAAGTTTCCGACGAATTCGACCTCCCATTGGAAGTCGTACAACGTTGGATTCGCGAAGGGCATCTTTCCTACAAAGAATAAAGCTTCGGAAGTAGATTCTTTTTTGAATCTTCCGAAGCTTTTTTATGTTTCCTGATTGGTTTCTTCCTCTTCCTTGGCCCGTAGTCCCGAGCGAAGGGGCTTTCTAAATCTTCTTTGTCGCTCCTGTTGTTTGAGCATAATGTATTTTCCGATTTGCGCAATTTCCTGATTAATCGTGCAGCCCACAATCACGGTGCTGCCCCTCCAAGGATCCACACGGACCACCGTGCAAGGCATGATAATAAAGAATTGACGGTCCTCGGTTTCATCCACGAAGGACACGGTAACCTGATCTCCCGGCGCTACCACAAACTTCGGCGAACAAATAAATCCCACACCTATTACAGACACATCTCGGATAATTACATTTGCAGAAAGATGATCCTGCGTATTTGCAGCGCCATTCAATCCCACAAACAGTCGAAAGGCTTTTCTGCGGTTTACCTTTGGTGGCTTATCATGGGAAACCACTGCATGAACATCACCGGCCAAAGGCAAGTCCACCCGTCGGACAAGCACGTTGTCATAAACGGTCTTCGTATCCTTTAGCATCAGCTCACAGACAATTTCATCGCTTTCAAAATTGACAACGGTCCCGTTTTCACCCTGTCGAAATAATTTCACCAACAAAATATTGTCAAAGCTTTTGGTGCTCATATACGGTCGGTCTACTTCCGAAATCGGAAGCACTTCACTGTCAAAATATCCGCAAGTGTTATGTCGTCCATATACCGCCAGGCGCACTCGTGTGCCCGGTTTAATTTTCGATAATCTTTCTTTCTCTTCTGACATAAAGTTTCACCCAAAAAACAACCTGCATTTTATCACGATTTCGCCAAAGAAACAACCTAAGGCATACGGCTCTTATGACAGGTAAAGTAAAGGATCTGTCGGTTTTTTGCAATCTCCCGAAGAAGCTTTAGTGCCTCCGAAATCTTATCTTCATCCAAGTCTGTAAAAGGATCGTCCAATACCAAAAGTGGTTTCTCATTCTGGTAGAGTGCATCAATTAAAGCCAATCTGGAGCAAAAGGCAACCAAATCTTTATAACCTGCGGAAAGATATCCTTCCTCCTTGGTGCTTCCGTGATAATTCAATGTTACGGACAAATCCATATCCAAAGAAAAATTCTTCGCAATCAAATCGCTGTTTTCATTATCGTAAATCAAGGACAAATACTGGCGCAGTCCCTTGCGAAGCGGACCCATATACTTACCGAGGAATGATTCTTTGGCAGCCTGAAGATACTTGATGCTTGCGTCATAAATATCGATTTTCTTTTGGATTTCCTTTTCCACTTCCAAAAGGTCTTCCAATTGCTCCCTGGCATCCTCGCAGTTTTCTATCTCTTCCGCAATTTTGTTATACTCTTCATTTTCACGAACCAGCTGCTCACTTAAAATATCCGCTTCCGCTTCCATTTCCTGCTGCATTTCCTGCAACTGTTCCACAGAAACCGCGTCCTCCGGAAGATCCAACACCTCTTTCTTTTCTTCCAGTTCCTTTTCAAGAACTTCCACCTGTTCGGAAAGTCGCTGATAGGTACGGACATGATGTTCCAATCCGGTCAGCTTATCCTCTTCATTTTCCACATCATCAAAGCGGTCCAAAAAAGAAGAAATCTCTTTCTCCAAAGCGTCGATTTCTTTTTTCAATCGACCTGCAACCCCTTTGTTTTCCTTGTACTCCACATAGGTTCGAAAGTCCTGATTCAGCTTAAACAAAAGCTCCGATTCATTTGCATCTTTGTACAAATCCATCTTGTATAACGTTGCAAAGTGACCAAGGGCTGTATACAACTGAATCTGCAAACCGGAAAGTTCTTCCATTACGGAAGAATTCTTTTCGTTGTAGCTTTCTTCCTCATTTAGAAGCTGCTTATAAATCAAAGACTTCTTCTGGATTTCGCCAATCATTTCCTGCATACTTTCCGTCGGTGTAACCAAATATCCGTTCAAGAAGTTTTTGCAATAGGAAGAAATGTTCTCCCTTTCATTCTCTTTTTCTTCCAGGTCCTGATAAGCATTTTCAATCTGCTCATCCAAGCCTTCCCGTTTGGTAACGCGACGGGTTCTTATGTGAAGGAGTTTTACAAAGGCCAGCAATATAAGAAGAATTCCGGCCATTAAAAATACACCGGTTAAAAGCAGACTGATATCCTCGTGTACAAACCTAAAAAAGATACCGCTTCCGGCTATACAAACCACGCCCAAAAGGAACATCAATATCACAATTCCGTTGTTGCCTTTTTCCTCGGACACCGTCTGTTCCAGCACATCTTTTTCCGCAAGCAGATTGCGGTAATGGCTTCGTCGTACTTCAATCTCCGTATCCGCTTTCAAAAGCTCTGTCGCTTTTTGCATAGCGGTTTCAACTTCTTCTTCCGTCGGCACTTTCTTGGAGAAGAAAAACTTGAGTTCGCTCAGCTTTTCTTTTTCTTCCTCCGGCATACGGTTATGTTCGCCCTGGTGACGAAGCTCTTTGATGCGTTCCGCAGACGCACCCCAGGAAGCTATGATTTCTTCCGATACTTCTTTATCACGAAACAGCTCGTTTAACTTTCCTTCATCCGCTTTCGAAGGCAGCTTGGAAGCAACCGCTTCATACTGACCGTTTAGCGCCTGAAGTCGGCCCTGCTTTTCTCGCACCTCGGCAATTTCTTCCATCTCCGGAATGCCGTTTGTAAAATAATCATCCAGAGTAGAAAGCTCATCCTTATAAGAGCCAAGACGTTCTTTCTTTTCTTTTAATGCGCCGATCTCCTGCTCCTGCTTACTCTGCAGTGCAATCCTTTCCGCAATCTTGGAACGTTCCTCACGAAGCTTTTGCAAGCGTTCGTTTCTTTCGGTCAAAAGAATCCCCTGCTTTTCGTAGGCATCTTCTTTTACCGGAATCAGCTCGGAAAGTTCTCTGCAGGAAGAAATTTCTCTTTGCACCACCATGAGTTTTCCCGGATTGATTTTACTGGTGGAGGAATAAACTTTCTTTGCTTCCTCAATTCGACCGATTGCCGAATCAAAGTTTTTCATATCATCCTTTGCCGCAGAAAGATCCCCCATCTTTGCATTCAAGCTGTCTGTCATGGAAGTCCGAATCTCACCCTGGGGTGAAAAAATGCTTTTCTCAAAGGACTCGCGATCCACGCCAAAGATTTCTTCCCCAAGATTTTCGGAATAGTCCAAAGACTTTGCTCCGGTCAAGACATCAATTAAAGCAAAGGTATCCTCAGCATCCTTTGTTCCGAAGCTACGCTCCACACGATAGGTTTTTTCACCCAGAGAAAATGTAAGGCTTCCGCCAAAGGGAACCCCTGACCAAGGCTGATAGTGCTTGCGCTCCGTAAGACTTTTCAGTCGGCGATATTCCAAGCCGTAAAACATGGACTTTAAGAAAACGCAAAAGGTAGTCTTTCCCCAGCCGTTTTCTTCCAGCACCGTATTTAAACCGGCATCAAATTCATATTCAAAATTTTCCAGTCGTCCGAATCCCGTTACATAACAGGAGATTAATCTTAACATTACAGTTCCTCCCCCATTAACGCACGTATTCCGATTTCAACAATTTCTGCTTTGTCTTCCTCGTTGATTTCCTGCTTTTCCATTAAGCGTACGAATTCGCCCTTCAAAGATTTATCGTTCAAAAAGTCCTCGTAATGTACCTTGATGGTGGATTCGTCCTTTACTTTTAAAAAGAAAAATCTATCTCCGAATTCTCTTAAAATTCGATCCTCATCCACATCAAAATCCACGCCGGTGTGTCCCGTCAAAACCACTTTAACCAAATCCTTTTCCGGAATTTCATCACAGGAAAGGTGTATTCGTTTTAAAATGGACGGCATATCATCCTCTTCGGACAATTCCACCGACACCTCATGGAAAATTCGTTTTGCAAAGGGGACAAATTCCGCTTCAATTTTCTTGTCTTCCACCGTCAAAAGAACAAAGCCTTTTTCTCCAAGCTCATCAAAGCCACGGCCTTCCAAACAACCGGAGTAACAGTATTCGCCGCGTTCATCCAGGCGCTCTTTTTTGAAACTGTGAATGTGACCAAGGGCCAAATAATCAATATACTTTCCGCGAAGCTCTCCAAGCGGAATGGTTTCTGTACGGTCTCTTCCGATGTAATTAGACTCCTGTCCGTGAAGCATTACGATGTTGGTTTTCGCCTGATCTAAGACCAAATTCACCGTAAAGGTTTTTGCGTTCTCCGAGGAAATCTCTCTACCCGTAATTACCACATCTTCGAACTCATAGCTAATCCACTCCTCTTTGGAAAACAGCTTCAAATTCGGAATGTCGTTTAGATCCACATCCATCAAGAAATCGCTTCTGTCATGATTTCCCTGAAGATAAAAGAAGGTAATCTGCGGATGCATACGTATTTCATCCAACACCCTTGTCTTCACCATCTTGGCAATTCGTTTCTCGTCAAACAAATCTCCGGCAATCAAAATGCCGCTGACATCATTTTCAGCCGCATAGGAAATCATGTCTCCAAAACGGTCCAACAATTCTCTTTTTCGTATCTTCGCCTGGTCCTTCGACAGATTGCTTTCCATCTTAGAAGCCAGATGTAAATCAGCCACGTGTATCAGTTTCATTTATTTTCCTCAACTCTTGTAATCTAAAACCACTCCGGAGAACGGCAATAATTTCAAATGAACATATCCACCTTCCGCAATATAGCGCATAGGGAACATGGAATATCCCAGTTCATTGGTCATAAAAATCTGCGACATCTCGCCGGTAGCCGGCACTTCCAGCCTCCATACCGGAAGATCCACTTCCATGGTATTTGGTCCGGAGTTGATGGCAATCGCAAGTTTTTCGTTTTTATCCATTCGTCCATAGGAAACAAAGTCTCTTCCCGTGGACAAAAACAGAAACGATCCGGTTTTTAACGGCTCGTGATTCTTATGTAAACTAATGGCATCCCGGAAATAATCAATCAAAACACGATTCTCTTTTCCCCAGGGATAGGTACGTCGGTTGTCCGGATCCGTGAACCCTACAACACCGGCCTCATCTCCGTAATACAACGTCGGTGCTCCCGGCCAGGTCATTTGCATTAAGGTCGCAAGTTTCAAAACCGGAATGCTGACATTCTCTCCTGCCGCATCACTTCCAAGCTGGGCCACGCGCCCCACCTTCCGGTTGGTTCGTGTCAAAAATCTGGAGTGATCATGGTTATCCAGCTGGTTCATAGCCGAATACAATGACGGCGTCATAAACTGAGCCATATTGTGAAGCATGGTCATTTCAAAACGCTTTCCGTCTCCTACCGCACATTCATCATATCCATCGGAGTGTTTCTCCATTCCGGTTAAGAAATAGGAAATCGGCTCCATAAAGGCATCATAATTCATAATGGTATCCCATTGATCTCCCTGCAACCAGGAAGTGGCATCTCCATAATGTTCCGCCAATACAATCGCATTGGGATTTGCCTTTTTCACCACGTCTCTGAATTTTTTCCAAAACTCATGGTTGAATTCTTCGGAATGTCCCAGGTCCGCAGCCACGTCGAGTCTCCAACCGTCCACGTTGTACGGCGGAGAAACCCACTTTTTACCGATATTTAAAATATAATCCGTAAGTTCACTTGAGCCTTCGTAGTTTAACTTTGGCAAGGTATCGTGTCCCCACCAGCCATCATAGGTATGGTTGTAAGGCCACTTGTCATCTTCGCTTTCGTAGAAGTAGAAGAAGTCATGATACGGACTGTCCTTTGAAACATAGGCGCCGTCCTCATAGCCTTTTTGCCCTTCATAAATACGTTCCCTATCCAGCCACTTATTAAACGAACCGCAATGATTGAACACACCGTCCAAAATCACTTTCATGCCTCTAAGGTGAATCTCTTCCACCAGCTGCGCAAAGAAACGATTGGAGGCTTCCAAATTCTTTTTGTTGGTGACTCGGGTAATGTATTTGCTGGCATGGCGATTGTCATAGTCATCCCCCTGCAAACATTCCCCACCATCTTCCACAATTACTCCGTAATGAGGATCGATGTAGTCATAGTCCTGAATATCATATTTATGGTTGGAGGGAGATACGAAAAGCGGATTAAAATAAATCACTTCCACCCCCAGTCCCTGAAGGTAGTTTAGTTTCTCTCGAACTCCCTTTAAATCACCGCCATAGAAACTGGCCACATCAAAATCAGCCGGATTCTGATACCAATTGGTAATCTTTCGTACCGGCATCGTAATATAGTGATACTCATGATCCTCCACATCATTTTTGTCGTCTCCATCACAGAAACGATCCACAAGGATTTGGTACATCACCGCACCCTTGGTCCAATCCGGTGTGGAAAAGCCCGGCATAATATGGAAATCGTACTGAGGTCGCACTTCTTCCGTTACACCAAACCGGTCATAGTAACAAATTTCATTTTCGCTTCGGATTTCAAAATGATAATAAATCGGAGAATCTTTCAGTGGCAGTCCCACCTGATAATAATCAAAGACATCTGTGCAATCCACAGACCTCATCTGTAACTTCTTTTCGCCCACGCACAAATAAACCTCGAGAAAATCCTCATGACTTCCTCGAAATCGAATAGATACTGTTTCACCTTTTTTAGGTTCAGCAGGGCAACGATACATGGCCGTGCCGTCACTGAAAAATGCTTCTCTATTCATAACACATCCCCTGATTCTATAAAAAAACAAAAAAGACAGCGTAACGTGCTGCCTTTTTAGGAGAAGGTATTTCTACTATGGGGGATAGTAAAAATAAAATGTATTGGGGGGTTTTTACGTATGTAATTATACCCACCTGCCCATTATAAGTCTGCACAAACTTAACAAAAAATCATTCTAGTTTTTGTGTAGTTTTACTAGTCCTCTACAGCCACACCTTCTCTGTTCAGCACGTCTTCGCTTTTGACAATTACTTCATCTCCAAAAAGAGCTTCAAACTCCTGGCGATTAATCTTTTCTTTTTCAAGAAGAAGCTTGGCACATTTATGCAAAATTTCTTCGTGATCCTTTAAGATTTCTTCTGCTTTCTTGTAGCATTCGTCAATAATTCTGCGAACTTCCTCGTCAATTGCAGAAGCGACCCCCTCGCTGTAACTCTTTACGTGTCCGTAATCTCTGCCTAAGAATACTTCGCCCTCATCATTGTTGTAATCAATCGGTCCAATCTTATCTGAGAAGCCGTAAATCGTAACCATACGTCTGGCTGTCTCGGTCGCCTGTTTAATATCCTGAGACGCACCTGTAGTAACATCTCCAAAAATCATGGACTCTGCAATTCTTCCACCGAAGTCCACAATGATTTCCTGCATCATCTGTCCTTTGGTGTGGAACATTTCGTCCTTTTCCGGAAGCGGCATGGTATAGCCGGCCGCACCCTGTCCCGTCGGAATAATGGAAACGGAATATACCGGTCCCACATCCGGAAGCACATGGAACAAAATCGCATGTCCGGATTCATGATAAGCAGTAATCTTCTTTTCCTTCTCGGAAATAATCTTGCTCTTTTTCTCTGTACCGATACCAACCTTAACAAAGGAATTCTTGATATCGTTCATCGCAATATACGGTCTGGAATCCTTCGCTGCTGCAATCGCTGCTTCGTTTAAGAGGTTTTCCAAATCCGCGCCGGTAAATCCGGCTGTCGTCTGTGCAATCTGCTTTAAGTCAACATCATCGGACAGCGGCTTGTTCTTTGCGTGAACACGCAAGATTTCTTCACGTCCTCTGACATCCGGGCGACCAACAAATACTTTTCTGTCAAAACGTCCCGGACGCATAATGGCCGGATCTAAGATATCCACACGGTTTGTTGCCGCCATTACGATAATGCCTTCATTGACACCGAAGCCGTCCATTTCAACAAGCATCTGGTTTAAGGTCTGCTCTCGCTCATCGTGACCGCCGCCCATTCCGGAGCCACGCTTTCTTGCAACCGCATCAATCTCGTCGATAAATACGATACAAGGTGCATTCTTCTTTGCATCCTCAAACAAATCTCTTACGCGGGAAGCACCCACACCTACAAACATTTCCACGAAATCGGATCCGGAAATAGAGAAAAACGGTACCCCTGCCTCGCCGGCCACTGCCTTTGCAAGAAGGGTTTTACCTGTTCCCGGAGGACCCACCAAAAGAAGTCCCTTTGGAATACGAGCGCCAACCTTGGTGTACTTCACAGGATCCTTTAAGAAGTCAACGATCTCCACCAGTTCTTCCTTTTCTTCCGCAAGGCCTGCCACGTCTTTAAAGCGGATATTCATCTTATCCTGCGTGGTCATCTTTGCTCTGGACTTTCCAAAGTTCATCATACGGGAATTGGCACCACCGCCGCCCGCTGCTGCCTGTCCGTTCATCATAATCATAAAAAGGATGAACAGTACCGCCACAACCAATAGCATGGGCAGCATCTCGGTAAACCAGGCATCCTGCGGAACATCCATCACCATATACTGGGTAAATCCGTATTCGTCCAGCATCTGAATGGCGTCGTTTACATCGGAAACATAAATCGTGTAGGTAACACGCTTTGTAACATCCGTTTCCTTTAAGTTAACATTTAATGTACCTGTAGGCACCTGTATGTTTTGTTCTATTCGAATGGATTCTACGTTGTTTTCTTTTAAATTTTCTTTCAGCTTTGACATACTCATTGTAGGAGCTGCCTGGCCACTGAAAAAATACCACAAGAAAATGACCATCAAAATCAAAAGTAAATAGAATCCAAATCCGCTTCTTCTTTTCACGAAAAAACTCCTCGCATTTGTTTTAGTCGAACTCTACCACACCAATGTACGGAAGATTTCTGTATTTCTGATCGTAATCCAATCCATATCCCACAACAAAGGCATCCGGAATGGTAAATCCGATATAGTCCATAGGAACATCTACTTCTCGACGTTCCGGCTTATCTAACATTGCGCACATTTTAACGCTCTTTGCTTTACGGTCTTTGAACAAACCGGAAAGATAGTTTAATGTATTTCCGCTGTCGATAATATCTTCAACAATAATGACGTTTTTGCCTTCTACGCCAAGATCTAAGTCTTTTTTTATCTGAACTTCACCGCTGCTGACGGTACCAGAGCCGTAGCTTGAAGTAGCCATAAAATCAATGGTTACCGGTACGGTAATTCTTTTTGCCAATTCACATGCAAAGAATGCTGCTCCTTTCAAAATACATACGAGGAAGACTTCTTCTCCTTCGTAATCCTTTGAAATCTGCTGGCCCAACTCACGAATTCGTGTGTTAAGCTCTTCCTCTGATAGCATTTCTTTGACTGTCTCTGCCATTTTAATTCCTCCAAAACTCTACTTCTAATACGTATTTTGTTTCATCGTCGATGCGGTAGTCTTCACTGTTTCTGTGACCCAGAATCCAAATCACTTTGGAATCCTGACACAAAAGCCAGATACGGTCACGTTCTTCCTGTGGAATTTTTTCTTCCACAAAATAGTCCTGCAGCAACTTTTTGCCGCCATCCGGATGAATCACAAAGTAATCCCCCGCGCGTCTGTGTCGGAGAACAACATTTCCCATTATTTTATCATAAGCGAATCGTTTCGCATAGATTTTTCGAGGGATTTCTTCGCTTTGAATCGCCTTTCGCAAGTAGAAACTTACGTCCACATCTTCCGTGGAAACCTGATAGGTTTCACCCACTTCCAGCTTCGGAATAACAATTTCTTTCCAGTTTACTCCACCGGTCTCCGAAGAAGTATCCTGTTTAATCTTTAGATGATGATAGGTCACCTTTGCAATATTCCCGTGAGGCAGGTGATATTCTTTTCCGACCTCCATAAAAATCAGCTCATTTAACATCTCGATATGAACCTTGGACACATCCCGGGCCACACCAAGATAACGAAGGTACGCCAGAATCACATCAGCTCTCTGGTCATAGTCCAACTTTTTCAGCGGCTCCAGACGTAGTCCGTTCTCGCCCATGATTCCATCCAAAAGGTCCAATGTCTCCTGCATCACGCCGTCATACATACGGCTGACAATGGCGCCTGCCTGATTGATATGCGCCACCGCCTTTGCATTGATTTCTTCCAGCACCGGGATCACCTGATGGCGAATCTTATTTCTGGCAAAATCATCACTGGCATTGGTCGCGTCTTCACGGAAGCTTTGACCGATGCTTTGCAGATACTCCTCCACCTCTTTTCTGGAGGTATTTAACAGCGGTCGAATAATCTCATAATTCTTTCGCTTGGACTTTACGTCAATTCCACTGATTCCTTTGGCACCGCTGCCACGAATCATCTGAAACAGGATTGTCTCCGCATTGTCGTTGGCATTGTGGGCAGTGGCAATTTTATTGAGCCCCTCCTTGTAGGCCACATCCATAAACGCCTCATATCGAAGGGCTCTGGCTGCCTGCTCCAAAGACATGCCTTCCGACTGTGCAAATGCAGGTGCATCCACAGACACAAAGGTAAAGGGCATACCGATTTGTTCGCACAGCTTCTTTACAAACCGTCCGTCTTCTACGGATTCCTCTCCTCGAATGCCATGCTCCACATATACCACATGCAAGCTGATATCGATGGATTCCATGACCTTCAAAAATTGAAAAAGAAGGCACACGGAATCAGCCCCACCGGATACTCCCAGCAGAACACCGTCGCCTTCTTCAAGCAAATGTTGTTCATTTATATACTCTAATATATCTAACATATATCTATTTTATTACTTTCAGACAAAAAAGAAAACCCACAGTAGAGAGAATTAGTACTTGGGTCAGTTGAAGGTTCCTGCCTGTTGCTAATGCTCATGCTGTGAGTTTTTCATACGGATCTAATTGTTTTCACGGAATATAATCTCATTCATATGTACCAGGCCAAGCTTGCTTTGTGCGACACTTTCCTTGTACTCCTGGGTTTGGATATATTCCTCGTAGTTTTCCAGTTCGTCTCTTTTCTCCTGCTGTGCCTCCAACTCCTTTTGCAGGCGCTGTTCCTCGGCTACGTAGTAGGAATTTTTCTTTGCCAAACTTGTAATCTGAATCGCCATTACGATTACAACAAAAGCAAACGCGAAAAGATAATATATGCGGTTTGTTCCTTTTTTCTTTCGGCTGTTTTTCTTTTTACTCATTTCATTTACACACCAAGTAGTTTCTTGCTACAGTATATATCGACTACTTTTTCTTAATCTTAACACCTGGATTGAAATTTATCAACAATTATCTGAAAATTATAGCCATTCTCTATAAATATTCAAACAAATCTTTTGCTTCATCTTTTTTGGTGGTTTCTCTCAAATCCAATACACGAACTTTTACGGTCTTGTTTCCAAAGGCAATCTCTATAACATCGCCTTCTTTTACCGTATAGGACGCTTTTACGACCTTGTCGTTTACTTTTACTCTTCCCGCATCACATGCTTCGTTTGCAACGGTTCTTCGCTTAATCAGTCGGGAAACTTTTAAAAACTTATCTAATCTCATGTCATCATCCTCAAACGAAAAGGGCTCAAACGTGTCGTTTGAGCCCTTGGATAATTAACCTAACAAAAATTATTTGTTAACAACATCCTTTAAAGCCTTACCAGCTTTGAACTTAGGAGCCTTAGAAGCCTTAATCTTCATTGTCTCGCCTGTTCTTGGGTTACGTCCAGATCTAGCAGATCTCTTAGATACTTCGAAAGTACCGAAACCAACTAACTGAATCTTCTCACCTTTCTTAAGCTGTTCAGCAACAACGTCTGTGAAAGCCTTTAATGCAGCTTCAGCATCCTTCTTTGAAAGATCAGCCTTTGCAGCCATAGCTGCTACTAATTCTGTCTTGTTCATAGTGTAATTTCCTCCCTTTGGAATTGTAATATTACTCTGCTTGAATATCCTACTATCCAAGCCACATGTCTATTTATAATTGTTTTACTCTTTAATGTCAAGAAAATCCACGATTTTTTAAGGAAAAACCTTGTTTTTAGGCGGTTTTTACAAAAATATACCGTAAATTGTGTAAGAGTTTCCTAATTGCACTTTTAAAAAAATTGTATTAGAGCCTCAAAATCACGAGAAAATAGGCTTTAGAGCCATTGCCAACGCCTCTTTTTTCTCCTCCGCTTCACTCAAATCTTTACCGGTTGTTGTGAAGTATGTTTTAATCTTCGGTTCCGTTCCGGAAGGACGAACTACTACCGTGGCACCATCT
>ODAI013210312.1_pt1 | contig 12911 bp, 7 predicted proteins | sample 1539321 | NCBI WGS metagenome assembly ODAI01 (sample SAMN02144231, study PRJEB22623) | gut metagenome | biome: sheep rumen | host: Ovis aries | place: New Zealand | reverse complement strand
TTCCAGGCGTGCCTCTTCAGCCACTCGAGCATCTCTCCAATAAGTATCCCGAAAAACGGGACTGCAAATATATAAACTTTTTCCTTCTTTGCCAAATAAATCTTTAGAAGGTATAGCCTATACGGCTTACGAGCTGACGCCGGTGCCGGTGAAGCGGTGTGGCGGGTGTGCTTGTGACACTCAGAAGCTATAGCCAATGCCCACATTAAAGCTGCCGCCAAGGGCGGGAGAGGCGGTCAGGAGGCTTGCGTCCAGGCGGAATCCCCGGTAGCGGATGCCTGCGCCCAGGCTCAAGTGGGAGGGAATGACGCAGTGCTTTGTGGCGTAGCGGTATCCGACCCGGGCAAAGAGCATCCGGTTCCAGGCGTACTGGGCGCCCAGGGCGGCGGAGAAAGCGCCGGCAAAGTAGAAATCGGCATCCAGAAGAAGGTCCAGGGCGTGGTTCTGTCCCAGAGGCGCGCTCCAGTTCACGCCTGCCCGTGCCGATGCAGGCTGCTTATAGGAAATGCCCCCGGAAACCAGAGCCGGCCCCAGGGTAGACACACCGGCCGTAGCACGCAGTCCGGGGAAGAACTGCCAGGCGGCGAAAAGGTCTGCGCTGACCCCGGCGGACACGGCGCCAGGAGCGGGGATTTGCCGGGCATAGCGGAAATTGGCCCCCACGCTGAGATGAGTGCCGAAACTGTATCCCAGTCCCATGGCGATGATGTGATTTTTAGGATAAAACAATCCCAAGACGTTTCCTGTGCCGTCCACCACGTCGTAGGCCGACAAGTTCTCCAGCGAATACCCGATGGCTACCCCCAGGTTCTCTGTGGGTTTGTACGCCACCCCGGCACTGAAATGGGCCTGGGCAGACAAGGCCGGTGTCCAGGATTGGAAAGAAACCATGGCGTCCAGCGCCCCGTCAAAGTAGGGGAGCATGGCCGCGTGGGAGAAGGCGGCAAAGGCCGCATCCTGGGACCAGGCGGCTCCCGCTCCGGCCATGGCCGATGTCACGGGGCTCCGTTCCGTGCGGGTGAAACCCAGTGCCAACCCGTCCTGGGCGAAGCCTTTCTGTACTAATATTAATAGGGCGAAAAGTAGGACAAAACACTTCTTCATGACGGTGCAGGATAAAACAATGGAAAACAAAGGTAAAGATTTTACCCATGAATAGCAAAAACTGCCGGTATCGAAGCAGTATTTACTGGTATTAATTGTTATATTTGTAAGTCGTTTATTTCGAAGATAAATAAGATGTTGGACAAAATACTGAAAATAGGACTCGGAGCCTCCCTGCTCACCCTGCTTCTGCAAGCCCCGGCCATGGGCCAGGTGGCAGATTACCAGCAGCAGGCAGGTTACTTGTCCACCCTTTACAGGGGACGCATCCCCAGCGTGTACCCCTTCCGTTTCAACGGTACATATTTCCTGGAAACCCGGACTTTCACACCCGGTGACGTCATGTACAATGGCAAGCTATACCAGGGCGTTTACCTGAACCTGGACGCCTATGTCATGGAGCTGGTGGTAAAGGCTTCCCCCGACTTGGGCGGCACCCAGCCGGACCGCGACCAGATAGCCTGGTTCACCATGGGCGGGCGCAAGTTCGTGAACCTCAGGTATATGGGGTATCCGGAGGCGGAGGAAGGCTTCTATGAGCTGGTCAAAGATGGCAGGACGCCCCTGCTGAACTATTCCCGCAAGGTGATCCAAACCTTCACCCAGCCATCGTCCTTGTCGGGCGCCAGCGAACTGGACGGCAACTTCGACCCGCAGGTAATCACATTCTTCATCCGGAACGAACAACGTTTCGTCCTGGAAGGCGGCAAACTGAAAAAACTGGGCAAGCGCGCCTGGAAACGCCGCCTGAAAGAGGAGATGAACCCCTCGGAGAGTCCGCTTCTGGGGGCCGATGCCTGGCATCCCACCCATGACTACAGCGTGGGCTCCGTTCCCGAAAGCTTCTTCAAGGATGCCGGCCTGGGCCTTCCGGACGGCTATTTCGCAGAGAAAAAGGTAGATACCACCAGCGTCAGTTATGCCCAAAACGCCCTTACGGCCACCTACCGCAACAAGGTGTATACCATTGGCGAGGCCGGACAGGCCCGGGGCGGCAGGGCCACCATTACCGGTACCATTTTCGAGGCAGAGAGCGGCCTGCCCCTGCCCGGAACGGTTATTTTCGACGAGAACACGGCCACGTATGTGCGCAGCGACGCCCGCGGCCGGTACCGGATAGCCCTGCCCGTGGGAGAGAATGTCCTGAATTTCAACGCAGAGGGCAAGGAAGACCTGGCCCTTCGGATGATCCTCAATGCCAGCGGAGAATTCGACGTAGTCATGACCGACCGGGTGACGGTGCTCAAGGCCGCCCTGGTGTCGGCCGAGAGCATGCGCCAGCACCGTAGCACGGCGATCGGCCTGGAGTCCGTGAGCATGGCTACGGCCAACAAGGTGCCGTCGGCCTTCGGCGAAGGGGACATTATCAAGGCGGTGCTCACCCTGCCCGGCGTGAAGAGCGTTGGAGAGGCCTCCGGCGGCCTGAACGTGCGTGGCGGATCGGCCGACCAGAACCTGGTGCTGTTCAACGAGAACACCATCTACAACCCCAGCCATCTCTTTGGCATGTTCTCCGCCTTCAACCCGGATATCGTCTCGGGCGTGGAACTGTACAAGAGCTCCATTCCGGCGCAGTACGGCGGCCGGATCTCGTCGGTGCTCAGCGTAGATACCAAAGAAGGGGACCGCAACCGGGTGCGGGGCTCGCTGGGGATCGGCCTGCTCACCAGCCGCGGCCATATTGAAGGGCCTCTCGGCAAGAAAACCACCTTCGTGGCAGGCGCCCGCACCACGTATTCGGACTGGATCCTGGGCCTGCTTCCGGAGGACAGCGCCTATGCCGGCGGCGGCGCTGGCTTCACCGACGCCAATGTGGGGCTCACCCACCGCTTCGACGAGCAGAATTCGCTGCAGCTCTTCGGCTATTTCGCCACGGACCGTTTCTCCTTCAGCGGAGACACCACCTTCAATTATTCCAATATCAACGCCTCCCTGGCATTCCGGCACAGGGAAGAAGACGGCAGCAGCTTCAAGATCAGCGGCGGATACGACCACTACACCAATATCGTGGGAGACCATCATTGGGACGGGGCTGCCTATGACCTGCAAACCTTTATCCGCCAGGCCTTCCTCAAAGGCATACGGGTGCGCCCCATCGGGGACAGCCATACCTTGACTTACGGGGCCGACCTGGTTGGCTACGCTCTGGATCCCGGCATCATCAAACCCTTCGGCGATGTTTCCCTTCGGGACCCTGCGGCTTTGGAACGGGAGCTGGGCGTGGAACCGGATGTGTACCTGTCCGATACCTGGGCCATTACCGACGAGTTCTCCGTGGACGGGGGGCTTCGGCTTTCCTCCTTCCTGGCACTGAACCCCAGTAAGTTCTATATGGGCCCGGAACTGCGGCTGTCGGGCAAGTATTCCCCCATGGAGAACCTCTCCTTCAAGGCGGGCGTGAACACCATGCGGCAGTATATCCACCTGATTTCCAATACGGCGTCTGTTTCGCCGATGGATACCTGGCGCCTGAGCAGCGCAGCCCTCGCCCCCACCACAGGTTGGCAGGCCGCCGCCGGGGCTTACTGGACGCTGCTGGGCTCCGGGATAGACCTTTCCCTGGAGGCCTATTACAAACAGAGCAGCAATGCCCTGGACTATAAGAGCGGCGCGCAGCTGGTGATGAACCCCAACCTGGCGGACGAACTTGTGCCTGTGCGGGGAAGGGCTTACGGCGTGGAGCTCATGGTGAAGAAGCCGGCCGGCAAACTTACCGGCTGGGTTTCCTACAGCTATTCCCGCAGCCAGCTCAGGGAGATGAACCCGGAGGGGAACCAGATCAACGGCGGGGCCTGGTACAACGCTTCCTACGACAAACCGCATGAGTTCAAACTGGTGGGCAATTATGCCCTCACGCACCGGTTCAGCCTGTCGCTGAACATAGACTATTCCACGGGACGTCCCATCACGGTGCCCATCGGGTCGTACTTCTACGGCGGGGCCTATCATCTTGCCTATTCGGCCCGGAACAGCCACCGGATGCCGGACTACTTCCGCATAGACGCCGCCCTGAACATAGACCCGGGCCATTACCTCAAGGCCTTTGCGCACATGTCCGTGACCATCGGCGTGTATAATGTCACCGGACGCAAGAATCCGTATTCCGTGTTCTTCCGGCCTTCTTACGGCGGATACAACGGCTATATGATCTCCGTTTTCGGCTCCCAGGTCCCTTACATCAACCTCAATATCCTGTTCTGATGAAAAAGTGGTTTTTCCTTTGCGCGGCGGCCCTAGGCCTGAGCGCTTGCATCTATCCCTACGAAGTGCAGCTGGACAGCACCGAGACAGAAAAAGTGCTGGTGGTGGACGGGAATATTGTCGCGGGAGGGGTGAGTACCGTTTACCTGAGCTACATGATTCCCTTCAGCAGCGACGGGTGGTTCTTCTCCCTGCCGGAAGGCGGAAAAGTGTGGATAGAGGACGAGACCGGAAAGCAGTACCCCGGTTATCAGGCGGGAACGCTGTCCCCATCCTTTGATTATAGCTCTTCCACGTATGAACCGGTCTATTATCGCGGAAGCAACGTTCCGTTTATCATCTCCACCGAGGATGCCGGTTCCGGCCACCAGTACCGGGTTGTGGTGGAAGCGGACGGGGAAACCTACGTGTCCGGCTGGCAGAAGCCTTCTCCGGTGCCTGAGATTACCGACGTTTATTTCGAGGCCGACGACCATAATGTTTATGTCTATGTGGATTTGGAAAAGGCGGCCGCAGACGGGAGCGGCTATCTGGGCTTTACCTTCGACGAAACCTGGGAGTTCCATGTAGATTACGACCCGGAATGGTTCATAGATACCAAGGGCTGGTTCTATTATCAGGATTTGTTTTATCAAAACCCCAACGTCTGGTGTTTCCAAAGCGTGAGCTCTCCCCGCCGCATCCTGGTGGACTATACGTCCCTGGACCAGGGGCAGGTAAAGCATTACCTGGTTACCAGTTTTCCCCGTACCAACAATCGCAACCACCGACGTTACTCCATCAATGTCAAAGCTACGTCCATGGACCGGGAAGCTTTCCTGTATAACCGCCAGACCCAGCAGCAGTCCCAGGGCGGCGGCGACCTCTTTACCCCGGATCCCGGGGCCATTGCGGGAAACCTCCGCTGCGAGTCCGATCCTCGCAAGCAGGTGATGGGGATGGTCGTAACGGGAGAATCTACGTCCCGGCGGGGCTGGTTGGGTAACCAATATTCCCTTTACAGACCGATGACCGTAAGCTGGGTCTTCCCGGAAAACGTAAAGCAGAAGCAGGATTTGTATTACAACGCCAGTTTCCGTCCCGTTCTGGAAGTCGAGACGGAAGATGGGCGTGAAATAGGCTGGGGCCCGTTGAGCTGCATAGACTGCATTGCGGCCGGCGGTACCAAGGAAAGACCGGATTTTTGGGAGAATTGACGTATGAGAAAAAGCTTGTTTTTGATAGGGGCTTCACTTTTGGCCTGCCTGGTCGCAGGAGCCCATGAGCGGATCCACGTTGTAACGGACCGCAGCAGCTATATAGCCGGAGACCTGGTTTACTGCTCCCTTTTCTGTGTAGATGACGAGGGGCGCCAGAGCGGATTCAGCGCCGTATCTTACCTGGAGCTGATATCGGCCGACGGAACCGTCGCAGAGGCCAAGGTGGGCCTATTCCAGGGCAGGGGAGCGGGCTGTTTCCGGATTCCGGTGTCGGCCCCGACAGGGAACTATGCACTGATGGCTTATACGGCCGGCTCGGCGGCATCTGCGGAAGATGCCCGGATACTGGCCGTCTTCAATACCACCTCTACCGCCAGGGTGCGGGACGGTGTGCAGATTGTGCCTGAAAATGAGTTTGCCCTGCCCGTGGCGCCGGACGTGGTCAACCAGGGCGGCCTGAGCCTTTCCCTGCCGGCCAGGCTGCGTCAGGGGCGGGAAGCCGTCCTCCTGCTGGGCAGCCAGGATCTGGGGGCCGATGTCTCCGTGAGCGTTTACCACGAGGACGGCCTGGCTCCCTCTGACGGAAAAAGCCTGAAAACGTTCCTCGGCGGCGGTCCCGCCCTGCCGGGTCCCCGTCTGGGAGAGTACGAGGGAGAGATTGTCTATGCCACGGTGGAAGGCCTGGAAGCCGGAGCGGAACGTGTCGATGCAGGAACGGTCACGGCCTTCCTTTCGTCGGCCGGAGCCCCTTCCAACGTCTATGTGGGCCGCAACATGGCCGACGGGCGCCTGCAGTTTTTCACCGGCAACATCTACGGAGACCGGGAACTGGTCTGCGAGGTGGTGTCCATGGACGGACGGCAGTGCCATATCAACCTGGCCAGTCCCTTTGTGCATCCGGATCCCGGGCATATTCCTTCGTTGAAACTAAGTCCCCGCCAACGCGGTGCCCTGGTTTCGCGGAAGGCGTCCCTGCAGGCCTGGACGGCCTCAGGGATGGATACGCTTTCCCGCTTCCTGCCCAAACGGGAAGACCTCCTGCTGGAGGGGCAGCGGACCATCCGCTACCACCTGGACGACTACAACCGTTTCCCCACCGTACGGGAAATCTGCGTGGAATTTGTGAAGGAACTGCAGTTTGTCCGCCGCGGCGACAAATGGATGATCCGCCTGCTGGCCTCCGATGCCACGGATAGCCGCTCTTTCATACAGGGAAATGTGCTGGTGATGATGGACGGCGTGGTTCTCACAGACCACAGCATGCTCTCCGACTTCGACGCCATGCTGCTGGAAGACATCGACATCTATACCCGTTCCATTGTGATGGGCGGTGTCCCGTACAGCGGCGTGGTGAATTTCATCTCCAAGAAAAACTATGTCACGGCCCTGCATTTTCCCCCCAATGTACGCGTGGTGGATTTCCTGGGCGTGAGTTACCCCGTGGCCTATACCGGTGACGCTCCCGCCTCCGGCACGGAAGACCTGCGGGAAGTTCTTTTCTGGCACCCCGCCCTGGAGATTGCCGGCGGCAGCCAGGTGCGCATCCCCATCACGGCTCCGTCGTATCCCGGCCGGTTCCGGGTGGTGGCAGAGGGCTGGAAGGCCGACGGCACCCCCGTGCGGGCGGAATACAGCTTTGAGGTAGAATAACACGGAACAACAAGCATTTCAGATATGAAAAGAACGTCCCTCCTTCTCCTTTTTACCTTTTGTTGGACATTTTGTTTGGCTCAGGAGCCACTTCCGCAAATGATAGAAAGGGGGCTGGAACGTTCCCGCATCCAGGCCGGATATATGGCGTCTATCCTGGAAAACATGCCGGAACGTTTCCCGCGCACCTACGAAAACGGGAAACTGGTCACGGAAGACTACCGCTGGTGGGTGTCCGGCTTCTTCCCGGGTGTGTTGTGGCAGCTTTATGCCGACAACCGGGACCCGCAGCTGCTCTCCTGGGCCCGGATGATGACCTCCCGTGCCGAGCCCGTGAAATGGATGACCGACACGCACGACCTGGGCTTCATGCTGCATTGCAGCTTCGGACAGGGGTATAAACTTACCGGCGATGCCCATTACCTGGATGTGCTGGAAACCGGTGTGAAGAGCCTGCTTACCCGCTGGAGCCCGGAGCTGGGTGTCATCAAATCCTGGGAAAGCTCTCCCCGCTGGAAGTACCCGGTGATCATAGACAATATGATGAACTTGGAGTACCTGTGCTTCATGGCCCGTGAAACCGGAGACAAGCAGCTGACGGACATTGCCAGGCGCCATGCCGACACTACGCTCAAGAACCACTTCCGTGATGATTATAGCTGTTTCCATGTGGTCTCCTACGATCCGGCCACGGGCGCTCCCCATGCCAAGAATACGGCGCAAGGCTATGCCGACGGCAGCGCCTGGGCGCGGGGCCAGGCCTGGGGCCTGTACGGCTATACAATGATGTACCGCGAAACGCTGGACACCCGGTATCTGGACCAGGCCAGGCATATCGCCCGTTTCCTGGTACACCATCCCCGTCTTCCGGAAGACAAGGTCCCGTACTGGGACTTTGACGCCCCGGATATCCCGGATGCGCCCCGGGATGCATCGGCTGCGGCCATCATGGCGTCGGCCCTGATTGAACTGAGCACCCTGGATCCCACGGAAGAGGCCGCCCTGTGGCTGGAGACAGCCCAGCAGCAGTTGCGCTCCCTCTCTTCCGAAAAATACCTGGCCCAGCCCGGCACCAACGCAGGATTCATCCTGCTGCACAGCACGGGCAATTACCCGGCCAAGTCAGAAGTGGACGTGCCGCTTACCTATGCCGACTACTATTACGTAGAGGCTTTGCTGCGCCTGAAAGCGTTGCTCTCCCATCCTTCCGGGGCCGACGACCGCCGTTACTGGGTAGAGCAGGCTTGCCGTATCGTGGAGCCTGTCCTGACGCATTTCGCCGCCGGTACCCTGCGGGAGAAGATGCCCTTCGAATCCCTGTCCGACGACCCCAACCGCCGGGAAGTCTCCTACCTGGAAGCTGTGGGACGGACCCTCTGTGGCCTGGCGCCCTGGTTGGAACTGGGACCGGACGACAGTCCGGAAGGGAGGCTGAGAGAAAGGTATATCAACTTGTCGGTCCAGGGCTTGAGCGAGCATTTGGAAGATCTTGCCAATTATAATGCAGTGCATCGCCAACCGCTGGTGGATGCGGCCTTCCTGGCCCAGGGACTGCTCCGCGCTCCCACGCAGCTGTGGGGAAGGCTGGATGCGTCGGCCCGGAAGCGGCTGGTCAGCTGGCTGGAACAGACCCGCCGGATAGAGCCTTACGAAAGCAATTGGCTTCTTTTTGCTTCGGAAATTGAAGCCTGTCTGCTGGCGTTCACGGGGTCCTGTGACAAGGAACGACTCAGCTACGGCGTGAACAAGTTTCTGGATCAGTGGTACAAAGGGGACGCCTGGTACGGCGACGGCCCGGCTTTCCACCTGGATTACTACAACAGCTTGGTTATCCAACCTATGCTTACGGATGTGATGCAAATCATGACCCGGCATGGCATGCTTCCCGCCCAGACGCTGCAGTTGCAGGAAGAGCGTTTTTCCCGCTTTGCCGCACAGTTGGAGCGTCTGATTTCACCGGAAGGAACCTTCCCGGTTGTGGGCAGGTCCATCACCTACCGTTTCGGCGCCTTTCATGCCCTTGCGCAGGCTTCCCTGGGGGATATGCTCCCCGCCGGCCTTGCCCCTGCGTCTGTCCGTTGCGCCCTCACGGCAGTCCTTAAACGGCAGCTCTGCGTTCCGCGCACCTTTGACAAAGAAGGCTGGCTGCGGGTAGGATTTACCGGCAGCCAGCTGGAAATATCGGAAGATTATATCAATACCGGCAGCGTTTACCTGTGCAGCACGGCCTTTCTGCCGTTAGGCCTGAAGCCGGAGCATCCATTCTGGAGCGCTCCCTATCGGCCCTGGACCAGCCTTGGCGCCTGGTCCGGCCAGCCTGTCCCGGCCGACCACGCTTACAACAGGTAGTGCGGCGGGTTCTCAGTCGCATAACCTCAGCAATCAGAACTCCAGGATGTCGATGGCGTTAATGCCGCGGACATTGGCGAAGGAGACGACGCTGGCGTTCTGCGCCTCGATGCGGAGGGTTCCCGCCGCACCGTCGTAGTCCTTGGAAAGGGACTTCTCATAGGCCACGCCCTCGCTGGCGTTGTCCCAGAACACGGTTCCGGAGAGGGCGGCGCCCTGGATGCCCTCCAGCGCCGGGACCAGGAAGGAGGCGACCCCTTCGAAGTCCACCAGCACCACCTGCGGGTGGCCGTTCTGGTCGATCATGATCTGCTGCGACACGGCTCCAGAGGCATCGGCAAAGCTCACCAGCGCCCGCCGCATGGTGCGGGCCGGGTTGGCCTTGATGGACAGGGTCACCGTGTGGGGCGTCATGGCCTTGGTGGACACGACCGACACCCAGTCGGCCCCTTCCGTCACGGTGGCCGTGATGCCCACGTTGCTCTTGAGCTGGATGTCCAGCTGCTGCTCGTCGGCTTCCACCGTGATACGGCCGGCCGACTCCAGCTCGATCGCGTTCCGCTGGTCCTGCGTGACGGTGATGGTCTTCAGGAGGTCCTCGCTGGCCACGGTCACCGTGCCCTGACGGGGGTCCGTGCCGTTGTTGGCGCTCACCGTGATGGAGAGCACCGCGTCACCCTCCGTGTATTTCACCTTGATCCAGGACTCCGACGCGGTGGCCGTCCAGGGATAGTTGGCCGATACGTTCACCTGCGCCGTGCTCCCCGCCGTGGTGAAAGCGACCGAAGTCTTGTCCAACTCCAGGGAAGGTTGTTTCTTGCAGGCGGCGAGGGCCGTTGCAACCATCAGGATGTAAAGTACTTTCTTCATGGCTCTCTCCTCCTATTTCTTAAGACCGAACTTGAGGGTGATGTCTTTCTCCTGCTGCCCGCGCACCAGATGGAGGGTATAGGCGGCCGGCGGGAGCCGGTTGGCGTCGATGGTCACCGTGGCGCCGTCATCCGTAACCCCTTCCGTGACGGCCTTGCCGTCCAGGCGGAGCTCACAGCCGGCCGTATCCGAGAACGAGACCGTCACAAGGCCGGTGGACACGTCGTATGAGACGGAGACGATGTCTTCCAGGAACACCTGGTCGCCGATGGGGACGTACCCCACGACCATGGATTCGTGGTTGTAGCGGACCGGGGTCCACCCGGGGGTCTTCTCCGAGCGGTACACCAGACGCGCCACGTCGCCCACCTTCACGGGGGTCCCGACCACGCAGGGGACGTCCGCGACGGCGCTCACCCGGAGCGACTCCAGGTCCAGGGGAACGGGATCGCTCAGGAGTTCGTCCATGGTCCCGTCCAGGCTGAACTTGGCGAACGCCACCTCGCCGGAGAACGCGGCGGAGCTGTAGTTGGCCACCGACCGGCAGGACATCGTGAAGCCCGTCCCCTCGGAGAAGGTGCTCTGGGAGGCACTCAGCCCCACGTTGTAGAGCCGAAGGTCCTCCGGGGCCACGCCGCCCGCATCCTTTTTCATGCCCAGCAGGGCCTGATGCCCCCTGGTGTACTCGTTGAAGAACGGCATCACGAAGTAGCCGTTACCATTGCCGCTCCAGCCCCAGTTGATGTGCAGGTTGTCGTACTCGTCATAGCCGTCCAGGATGAAGGCGTGGCCGGTAGGGTTGTCCCCCTCGCTGACGGCGGCATACACCACAGGACCCACCTCCCGGATGTTGTCCTTGAGCACTTCCACCCAGTCCTTCACGTCGCCATACATCGACTTGCTGTCCAGGAACAGCGCCCCGTCATAGCCCATGTAACGGACCATGCCGTCGGTCACATCCTCCATGAAGGCGCCCGTCCCCGCAGGGGAATAGCTGGCCTGGACCATCACGCCCAGGTCCCGCATCAGGTAGGCTATCTCGTCCTTCTGGGTGTCGTTCCAGGTGCCGTCGTAGCGGGTCAGGGGCATCTGGTCCCAGGCGTAGGGGCGGCCCAGCGTCACGGACTCCACCGTGTAGGGCTTGCCGGAGTCCTCGTCGGCGAACACGTAGGAAGGCAGCGTGCCCGATCCCGACGCCGGCCAGCGGTGATAGCGCATCGCGATGGCCAGGGCCGTGGCCACACAGCCCGTCACGGCCCGCTTCCCGTCCATCTCGATGCAGTAGCGGTTGTACGGGTCGCTCTGGTCCCACAGGGCCGTCTCCAGCTCTATCTTGTCCCCCTCCGCGGACCGCGCAGGCGAGGAGGCGGGAGAGGCGCCGCGCCTGCGGGCCTCCGACACGATGTCCGACCACATGTCCAGCCATCCGCGCAGGTTCTCCGGCATCCCCTCCGTGCGGAGGGAGGACGTGGTGGAATAACCCAGGACGGCCGGGACGGCATCGTCGCCGCCGGCGATCACAAAGCCCCCGCGGGGGTCCGTGAAAATGTAATACTCCGGCTCCGTGGGACCGGCCTTGGTCTGGGCATGCTGCCATTGCAGCTGCATCCGGCGGCCCGGAGCCACCTCTTCCATGAACTGCAGGGCACGCGCCTTGGCACGCTCCAGCGGAACCGGAGCGCCATACGACCGAATACAGCACGACAGGAAGATCAGAAGGGACAGGATAACAGGTCTCATAGCTTAAACAGGAAAAAGCGGCGACATTGCTGCCGCCGCTTATAGACAGGATAGTAATTACTTACGCTTGTAGGTGGTGTTGCCCGCGTAGCTGTCCTCGGCGCTGCCATCGGATGTGATGGTGCGGAAGGCTTCGGCACGGAACAGGTCGCCGCTGGCGGTCATCTTGAAGGTGACGGGAGCGTAGTTGGTGGCGTCGTTCATGCTGGCAGCATTCAGGCCGGCCACAACGCGTCCGCCCAGATGCATATCTTCACCCAGGGCGACGATCAGGCAGCCGCTCTCCTCGTCAACAGTAGCCATTACATAGTTGAGGTCGAACTCTGCTCCGGTATAGCCCTTGCCGGCATAGTAGGGCTCCAGACCGCCAATCCACACAATGTGCTCGGGATCCTCGTCATCGGAAGCCACGTAGATGGTGCTTGCGTACTCGTCGCCATAGGCTTCGGAAACAACCGTTCCCACATAGGTGCCCGGAGCCTTGGCCCAGAGCGGAATGTCGGGAACATTCACGGTGATCACGTCGGAATAGGAGGTGCCGCCCTTAGGGGAAGCGGCCACGGCCTTGACATAGTAGGTCTGGTTGGCCGTTACGGCACCCTGCATGGTCACGTTGCCCTCGGTGGGGTTCTCCACCTTGATGAACTTGCTGGAGCCGAAGTCCTCGGTGAGGCTGGTCAGGATACCCAGGGAGAGGTTCTCCTTGTCGGCCGGGAGGCCGCTCACGGTCACAGCCACGTTCACGATGCCGTTGACGGCGTCACACTCGGCAGAGCCGATGGTCAGCGTGGGAAGGGC
>ODAI012090719.1_pt1 | contig 12911 bp, 11 predicted proteins | sample 1539321 | NCBI WGS metagenome assembly ODAI01 (sample SAMN02144231, study PRJEB22623) | gut metagenome | biome: sheep rumen | host: Ovis aries | place: New Zealand | reverse complement strand
TACTATCTAGTGAAATGGATTTCAATTGTAATTTCACACAATTTTCACATTGTCCATTTTTTCATCCGCATGCAACCCATTGTATTTCCTTTATCTTTGCGTTTTTCTGGGATTTCGGTTGTATACATTGTATCTATATTTATACAATCGTAACTGTAATCGTTTTCACTATTTTTGAAATTCATTGTGCAGTTTGCACAAAAGAACGTAGACTCTATTTTTAACGCAAAAACTCCGGCAAGCTTTCAGGTTTCCCTTTATTCCTGCCGGAGTTTTTTATGAAGAAAAAAGATTTTGAACAGATTCTCTTTCTATAAGCTTTGCTTCGAAGATTACATCTTCTCCTTTTTTACCGGTATGAATCTCCTTCATAAGAAGGCGAACCGATTCCGATACCATTTCATGACGAGGCTGTGATACGGTCGTAACCCTGGGATGCATATATGTGCCCAACTCAATTCCATCGAATCCCACCACGGAAACATCCTCCGGAATTCGATATCCCTCATCATAAAGCGCGCGATAAACACCTATCGCGGTCAAATCGGAGATACAAAAGATAGCCGAAAAATCCACCTTTTCCCGAATCAATTCCTTCGTAACTTCATATCCGTTTTCCGCGGTAAACTCGCCCACATCTTCTTTCATGTGGCGCACCAAGTTTTCGTCGCACAAGATGCCATGCTCTTCTAAAGATTTGCGATAGCCGTAAAGTCGATCTCCACCTACCGCTTTATCACCTTTTACACCGGCAACGATTGCAATGCGTTTATGACCGCAATCACATAAATAATCTACAATCTTCTTGGCTTCCACCACGTCATCTATACAAACCATGGGACAAGGCGGATGCGGCTCGTCAAACCCTCGACTGACCGTACAAAAAACATATGGCACATTCAAATCTTTTAAACTCTGAGAGGTCACATCTATATAACCCCCCAAGAATACCACACCTTTTAGTCTTTTTTCCTTCGTAAGGCTAACCGCCTCCGCAGCAATGTCCTGTTCTCTGGTTACGGCGTAAAGCAAAAAGTCGTAGCCGTTTTTTTCCAATTCCCGTTGGAAATCGCCATACATAGAAGAGAAGAAAATATTATCAACACCACAAACAATCAATGCCACAGTATTGGATTCCGCCATTTTCAAATTACGTGCAGAAGAATTCGGAACATAATTGTATCGTTCCACAGCCGCCATAACTTTTTCTTTTGTTTCCGGAGCAACTCCCGCGTCGTCGTTAATTACACGGGAAACCGTTGTCACACCCACACCGCAATAACGAGCGATGTCCTTGATTGTGATGTTTTTTTTGTCCATAAATAACCTCTGGTATACCGGTCACTTATCCTTTTACCGCGCCTGCCGCAACACCTTTGATGATGTATTTTTGACAAGTTAAGTAGAAAACAATTACCGGTATAATCGAAAGCAGAATCAGCGCCATTGTTGCGCCCAAATCCACTGTTCCGTAACTTCCCTTTAAGTACTGGATATGAATCGGTATTGTACGATACTCGTTGATATCCAACACAAGATACGGAAGCAAATAATCATTCCATACCCACATGATTTCTAAGATTCCAACAGATATTAATGTTGGTTTCAGCATCGGAAGTACTACCGTAAAATAGGTACGAATCGGACCGCAGCCATCAATCGCTGCAGCCTCTTCAATCTCAAGCGGTATAGACTTTACAAAACCCACAAACATAAATATCGCAAGTCCCGCTCCAAATCCCAGATATACAACCGGGATCGTATACGGTGTATTCAAATGCAATTTATCTGCAGTCTTTGATAAAGTAAACATTACCATCTGAAACGGTACTACCATAGAAAACACACAAAGGAAGTATACAACCTTGCACAACAGCGAGTCAACTCTCGCTATATACCATGCCGCCATTGATGTAAAAAGTAAAATCAAAGAGACAGATAGGACAGTAATGATCACACTATACATAACACTCCTGTAAAACGGATAGTTACCGAAAGTCATACCCTTAATAAAGTTATCAAATCCTGCCCACATCTTTCCCGTAGGAAGATTGAAGGTATTTGTTTTTACAAAAGTATTTTGTTTAAAGGAATTTAAAACAACCGCCAAAACAGGAAGTACCCAGATTACACAAATCAAGGAAAATACAACGGTTAAAAATGTTTTTCTTGCATGTTCTTTTTTCATTTACTGCTGCACCTCCCTCTTTCTAGTAAACGCAAGCTGCGTCAATCCGAGACCCGCTACCAAAATAAAGAAGAGCACCGCCTTTGCCTGTGCCACTCCGGTTGCGGATGTATTGGAACCGTAGAAGGTATTAAAAATATTTAAAGCCAACATCTCGGTGGTCTTTATGGCAGATCCGTCACCGTTAATAATAAACGGTTGTCCTCCGGTCAACGCCAAGTTCTGATCGAAAAGTTTGAATCCGTTGGTCAAGCCAAGGAAGGTACAAATGGTAATGGAAGGCATTACATTTGGAATGGTTACGCGGAATAAAATCTGAGAACGGCTTGCTCCGTCGATACGTGCCGCCTCGGTTAATTCATCCGGAACCGCCTGTAATCCCGCGATATAAATAATCATCATATATCCGACCTGCTGCCAGATCATAAGGATAATAAGTCCCCAAAATCCGTACTTTGTTTCCAATAAAATGGAAGTATTGTAATGAGATAAGATACCATCGAAAATCATAGACCAAATGTATCCCAATACAATACCGCCGATTAAGTTGGGCATAAAGAATACGGTTCTGAAAAGGTTACTTCCTTTAATTTTCTGAGTCAAAATATAGGCAACAAAAAATGCCAATACATTAATAAGCACTAAAGATACTATCGCAAACAATGCGGTGTACCAGAATGCATGGCGAAAGCTTTCATCCGAAAGTGCTTTCGCGTAGTTTGCCAGACCGATGAACTTTGCATCTTTAATTAATCGAAACTGACAAAAGGAAAGATAAATTCCCTGTATAAAAGGCCATACAAATCCGATGCAAAAAGCAGCCAACACCGGCCCCATAAACAAAAGAAAATGTTTCTTAATGGACTCTTTTGGAGTCTTTGATTTTATCTTCTTCATGGAAGATCCTCCGGGTTTTTAAAAAATAGGGGCGGTCAAATTTTTGCCCGCCCCCGAAAAAAGAAATTACTATTTAAAATTTTTTCATTAAAGCGTAACGTTTCCAACTTGCTTTAATTTGCGTTTGCAGCTGCATACTGGGTAGCCCAGCCATCTACAAATGCAGCTTCAACATTTTTCCAGTTTGCATCTGACTGATCAGCATTGTACTGATTTAATGCAGATACTAAAGCTGCACGATAGTCATCTACGTTCGGCTGATAGTTGGTAGCCCAATCCATTACGTAGCATCCGTTATCTGTGTACTTAGCAGCGTCATTTAAGAATCCGTTTGTAGATTCAACAGCGTTCTTGTATGGCATAATACCAAGCTGTTCAACCATAGCTGCAGATGCATCAGCGTCAGATACTAACCAAACCATGAAGTCGATGGTAGCTTTCTGATCTGCTTCAGATGCGTTAGCGTTAACTGCCCAGCAGTTTTCTGTACCGCAGTTAAGACCTGCTTTTTCTTCTCCGTCAACTCCGCAGTAGTAAGGAATCATAGTAGCGTTCGGAACGCTTTCAGAAACTGCTGCATATTCCCAAGAACCGTTTACGAAGAATGCTGCTTCGCCGTTCTTAAACTCAGCTTCAGCGTCATGTCCGCCGGTAGCAAGCTCCTTAGGATCTGTTAAGCTGTTGTTGATGATTAAGTCATAAAGGTTCTTGTAGTTTTCCATGTACTTTCCTGAAAGGGAAGCAGGGCACTCTGTCCAACCGCCTGCATCACGCTCTTCATAGTAGTACTCTAAGTTTGCAAGATGTCCTGTGAATCTCCAAGAAGAAGAATCATCCATATCGGAAGATGAGAAAGCATCGAATCCGAGTTCGCCTGCACGGCTGTGGATATCTTCTGCTACTGCCTTTAATCCGTCAAAGTTTTTGATTTCATCCATGCTGTGTCCGGCTTTTTCAATTAAATCCGGGTTAACAATGATACCATAGCACTCATAGCAGTAACCGATAGATACCAACTTTCCGCTTTCATCATAAAGGTTGTACGCATCTGTAGAAAGTTCGTTAGCAATGTCGGTACCGGTTAAGTCTAAAGCGTAATCGCCCCAATCCTTAACACCTGCCTGGTTTCCGATAACGAAAAGTGTAGGTGCTTCAGACTTGTCCATTTCAGACTGTAATGTCTGAGAGTAGGTTCCTGATGCTGCTGTAACGATCTTTACAGGAACACCTGTCTCCTCTGTGTATTTTTCACCGAGTTTCTGGATGGTTTCATCCAACTCCGGTTTAAAGTTCAACCAATAAACAGAACCTTCTGCTCCTTTTGCTGAACCCCCTTCGGTAGATTCGGCTTTTCCGCCGCATCCTGCCAGTAAGGTAACTGACATAGCAGCACATAAAAGTGCACTCAAAAGTCTTTTCTTCATTAATTTCTCCTCCTTCAACAAAGAAAACTGATTCGGTAACGTTTCCTAAAATGCCAGCAAACCCACTGTTTACGTTATGGAAACGTTTCCATTGACTATGCTATGATTATATGCGATAAATTTTCGTTTTACAACACCCTTTTTTATTTTCGTCAATTCTGCACAGTTTTTGTTTCTCATTTTTGTGAAAAAAAGAAAGAGCCCTACCGGTAAACATCGGCAAGACTCTTTCCTTATGCGAGGTAAATATTTGATTTTAAGTTTCTTCATTTTCGCTGCGATACTTATCTAAGATCAATCGCTGCATTTCTTCTCTGGTAGAAGACTTAATCGGATGTGCAATATCCTTGTACTCTCCGTCGGTAGTCTTTCTGGAAGGCATTGCAATAAACATGCCCTTATCACCGTCGATGATTTTAATATCATGTACAACGAACTCCTCGTCAATTGTAATGGAAGCTACCGCTTTTAATTTCCCGTCCCGTTCTGTTTTACGGATACGAATGTCTGTAATCTGCATAGAAATTCTCCTCCCTATTCTCCCACTAGAAACATCAAGTCTTATCAAACGCCAAATCGGTTATTTCTCTCGGAAATGACCTTAATCTCATTCTCGCCAATATAATTCGTATCTGAAAGAAGAGTTTCATTGCTTTCCACGATACAATTTTCAACGACAACATTATCTCCGATATAAGCGCCATTCAAAATAATGGAATTTCGAATCACGCTGTTGTTTCCGACGAAGACTTTCTTAAATAATACGGAATTCTCAACCTGGCTGTTAATGATACATCCGGATCCGACCAGTGAATTCTTCACGTTAGATCCTACGTTGTATTTCGCAGGCGGCAAATCGTATGCCTTTGCGTAAACCTTCGGCTCTTCAAAGAAGAACTTACGAACCTCCGGTTTTAAGAAATCCATATTGGTGTGATAATATGCCTCTACGGAAGCGATGTTACTCCAGTAGCTTTCCAGCATATATCCGTAAATCTTTTTCATTCCGCGATAGCGAACCAAGATATCCGTAACAAAATTATAACGGCTTTCCTCGTTACACTGCTCCAAAAGCTCAATCAACTTTCTTCGGCGAATGATGTAAACTCCGGTAGATACGATATTGGAGTGAGCCATCATAGGCTTTTCCTCAAACTCGGTAATCATACCGTCGCCGTCCATCTTTACCGTACCGAATCGGCTGACATCGTCGCCCTCCGGAAGCTTTGCACAAACCACGGTGATATCGGCCTGCTTTTGAATGTGATAATCCAACACCGGATTAAAATCCATTTTATAAACGCAGTCACCGTTTGCAATTACAACGTATGGCTCGTGACGCTGCTTTAAGAAATCAATGTTTTGCCACATGGCATCCGCGGTACCGCGATACCACCAGCTGTTATCCGCTGTGACAGTCGGCGTAAATAGGAAAAGACCTCCCTGCTTACGTCCGAAGTTCCACCACTTGGATGAATTCAAATGCTCATTTAAAGATCTGGCATTGTACTGAGAAAGTACGGCTACCGTCTGAATATGAGAATTTGTCATATTACTTAATGTAAAATCAATCGCTCTGTAACTGCAGCCTACCGGCATTGCAGAAATCGCTCTCTTGTCTGACAGATGACCCATGCGACTTGAGTTACCACCTGCTAAAATGATACCTAATGCTTTCATGCTTCATCACCTGCCTTAATAATATAGCCTCCGCTTTCCAATTCGTTTCCGGGGTAGTCTTCCAAAGTAGTCTCCCCTCGAATGGCGGTATTCTTTCCGATTGTAACACCATCCGGAATAATGGATCCCTGACCGATTACCGCCAGACCGAATCCGTAGATAGAAGCATTTAACTTTGACTCTGCTTCTTCGCCCACACCGATCTTTGCGTTATTACCGATCACGGTATCTTCCGCGATGATGGCTTTTTCGATCACGCAGTTCTCACCGATTTTCGTGCCGCTCATTACGATGGAATCACGAATCACGCTGCCCTTTCCGACTTTAACACCCGGACCGAATACGCAACCCGTTACCTCACCGTCAATCACATCTCCGGCACCGATAATGGCTTTGGAAATGGAAGCGTCCGCTCCCACAAACTGCGGCTCTACCACGTTCTGGTTGGTATAAATCTTCCAGAACTCTTCATATAAATTAAATTCAGGAATCAAATCGATAAGTTCCATATTGGCTTCCCAATAAGAACCTAAGGTTCCTACATCCTTCCAGTAGCCGTTAAATTCGTAAGCGAAAATTCGCTGTCCCTTTTCATGACAGTACGGAATGATATGCTTTCCGAAATCGCAGTTGGACTGATCCTTTAACTGAATCAGTGCCTCACGAAGCACCGGCCAACTGAAGATATAAATACCCATGGATGCTAAATTAGACTTTGGATTCTCCGGCTTTTCTTCGAACTCGACAATCTGTGCATTTTCGTCAGTTACCACCACGCCGAAACGAGACGCCTCTTCCATAGGAACCGGGAATGCGGCAATCGTCACATCCGCGTTATTTTGCTTATGGAAATCAAGCATCGCCTCATAATCCATTTTATAGATATGATCTCCGGATAGAATCAGAACGTACTCCGGATTGTAATTTTCCATGTAACGTAAATTCTGATAAATCGCATTCGCAGTACCGGAATACCAATCGCTTCCGTCGCTGCTTTCATACGGAGGAAGTACGGTAACACCTCCGTTGGTTCGGTCCAAATCCCAGGGGATTCCGATACCGATGTGGGAATTCAATACCAAGGGCTGATACTGTGTCAACACACCCACCGTATCAATGCCGGAATTAATGCAGTTTGACAAAGGAAAATCGATAATTCGATACTTTCCTCCGAATGCCACTGCCGGCTTCGCTACGTCTGATGTGAGCACGCCCAATCGACTTCCCTGACCACCTGCCAAAAGCATAGCAATCATTTCTTTGCTCATCATAACCTCTCACCTCGCAATTCTAGTCCAAAGCGTAAAGCCACTTCGCGCGCATAAAATTCGTACTACACGCGAATAGTTTCGTAAATTTAGTATAGCATTTGTCAGACTATTAAGCAATAAATTGTACAAAAATCTTTTATTTTCACTATATTTTTTATGTAATATCTACAATTTGTGACTCATACACAATTAAACAACTATATCTTGTAGATTCCGATTTGAATTTGCAAATCAACTCCTATGGTTCTATAATAGGGAAGTTATAAAAAAGTTTCTTATTTATATAGGAGGAACTCTTCCATGTTTCAGATAGAGTATTCGAATCCTTTGCATGTTCATTTCATGGGCATCGGAGGAATCAGCATGAGCGGTTTGGCCGAGGTGCTTTTTGACCGAGGATTTACCATTTCCGGTTCGGACAACACTCCTTCCGAGATTACCGCCCGTTTGGAAGAAATGGGAATGCACATTTCCTATCCGCAAAAAGCAGAAAATATTACGGACGATATTGATTTGGTGGTTTATACCGCAGCCATTCATCCGGACAATCCGGAGTTTGCTGCCGCGCAGGAGAAAAATCTCCCCATGTTAACCCGTGCCCAGCTTTTGGGACAGATTATCGCTCACTACAATCGTTCCATTTGTGTGGCGGGAACTCACGGAAAAACCACCACCACTTCCATGATTGCCCAGATTTTACTTCGTGGAAAAGAAAAGCCCACCATTTCCGTGGGTGGTATCTTAAATGCCATTCATTCCAATATTTATGTGGGTGATTCCGATTTGTTCGTGGCGGAAGCCTGTGAATATACCAACAGCTTCCACGAGTTTCATCCCAAGTATTCCGTGATTTTAAATGTGGAAGAAGACCATATGGACTTCTTTAAAGACTTAAATGAAATCGAAGAAAGCTTCCATACCTATGCGCTAAACACCGCAGAAGACGGAGCGCTTGTTATCGGAGGAGAGATTCCGGGATTTCAAAAGATTACCCGAGATTTAAAATGTAAGGTTATTACCTTCGGTTTTGAGAGTTCCAACGATTATTATCCAACCGATATTACCTATGATGAAAAAGGATGTGCCTCCTTTACACCGGTAGGATTTGGGAAAGAGCTTCCTTCCGTTACCCTTCACGTGCCCGGAAAGCACAATATCACAAACGCACTTTCCGCCATCGCGATAGCCATGGAAATGGGAATTTCCTACGATGAGATTACGTTAGGTTTAGCCGACTTTGGCGGTGCCAATCGTCGATTTGAATATAAAGGTACTTATAAGGGTGCCACCATCATCGATGACTATGCACATCACCCCACAGAGATTCGCGCATCCTTAGAGGCGGCCAAAAATTACCCCCACGATCGCTTGATCGTAGTATTCCAGCCCCATACCTACACGCGAACCAAAGCCTTTTTACAGGATTTTGCGGACGCACTTTCTGCAGCGGATCTTGTCATCATGGCAAAGATTTATGAAGCCAGAGAAAAAGACATCTACGGAGTAAGCTCCGCAGACGTTCAAAAGTTGATTTTGGAAAACGGCACAAAATGTGAGTATTTCGAGACTTTTGAAGAGATTGAAAATTTTTTACAAAAAAATTTAATTCAGAATGATTTGTTAATAACTATGGGGGCCGGAAACGTTGTAAACGTTGGGGAAGACCTCTTGAAATAACTTTTATCCACATTATCCACAACGAAAGCGGAGGAATTCTTCCACTTCCATTGTGGATTTCTTTTTCCTTTATTTTCAAGAAAAACCGGAAAAACTCTCCACTTATCCACAATTTGCAAAGCCTTATTTTACAAGGGTTTGTGGGTATTTTTGCCCTTGCATTGGGGGATGAATATGCTATAATTCATTCATATTTTGGGCAAGACATCCAGGGGGACTAGTTCGGAAAGAATTGGCTTGCCTGATTTGAGGATAAGGGAGTTGTAATTTATGTCTGATATTGCTTTACATACCGACGGAGGCAGTTTTGTCACCTGCGTATCAAATACATTCATCGATCATTATATGACAGACGCCAACGGCGAATATGTAAAAATCTATTTATATCTTTTACGTTGTCTCGGAAATCCCGACGTGGATTTTTCTATTTCAGCCATCGCACAAAAATTAGGACATACGGATTTAGATGTAAAGCGTGCTTTGCAGTATTGGGAAGCACGTAATCTACTTCGTTTGGAATATGATTGGAACCAGCAGCTTGTGGGGATCTGCCTTGTAGACGGATCGTTAAACACTCTGCAAATGCAGTCACACCCACAGACTACTGTTATGCCATCTGCGGCTACTTTCCAAGTAAGAGTTCCTGCATCTGCCACAAGCAAAGTGCAAAAGCAGTACACGCCTGCTGAAGTTGTAAGTTTTGGCAATAATAAGGAAATCAAGGATCTAATGATGTTGGCTCAGTGCTACTCTCAAAAACAGCTTACGCAGAACGATATGAACACCATCATCTTTTGGTATGACGGTCTTTCCATGTCGCCGGCTTTGATTGAATTTTTGATCAACCACTGTGCGTCAAATGGTCACACAAGCTTAAGCTATATGAACAAGATAGCGCTTTCTTGGGCAGATCAGGGTATCTCTACACTGGAAGAAGCAGAAGCGGATGTTTTAATTCATTCCGACGCATACCGCGCCGTAGTTTCAAATTTAGGCCAGGTAAACCGCGGCTTAAATCCTACGGAGCTTCAGTTTTTAAATACATGGGTACATTCTTTCGGGTTTTCTCCTGAATTAATCGGCGAAGCGTGCTCCAGAGCCACCCTTCGAGGTACATCCTCTCCGATAAAATATGCCAACCGTATCTTGGAAGGATGGCACAAGGACCACGTTAAAACCTTAGATGATGTGGCGGCATTGGATCAACAGTATGCCAACAGCATCGCAGTGAAAAAGACGGTTTCCCTTTCCAAAGGAGCCGCTGCCAGAGTTCATAACTTTGACGAGCGCACCGATACCGACTGGGAAGCTTTGGAATTAAAGTTATTACAGAAGAAGTAGGAGTAAGCTATGTCACTTACACGTTCGCAATACGATGAAATTATGCGAGGTTACGAAGAGCGACATCTTGCCAATGCCGAACTTCAAAGACAACGTCGCCGGGAGATTGAAGAAAAGCTCCCGGAGTACTTTTCTTACGACAAAAAAATTTCTGCCGCCGGCATGGAGTATTTCAAAAGCCAAATGTCCGGCTCTAAAAAAATATCCCGGGATGAGCTTCACAAAACCATTTCTTCCTACGAAGAAAAGAAACTTAAACTCTTAACCGGTGCAGGCTATCCTGTGGATTATCTTGATTCTATCTATGATTGTCCGGACTGCAAGGATACGGGATACATCGACAACGAGCCCTGTCATTGTTTCAAGCAGGCCTCTGTTGATTTGCTCTATCCTTCCACCCGATTGGCACTGGATTTCCAAAACGCATCCTTTGAGAATTTTTCATTCGACTACTACGACCCGAAGCTCATTGATGATGTTTCAAAGGTTTCCTCTCTCGAATATGCTAAAAATGCTTTTGAATATTGTCAAAGTTTTGTGAAGAATTTTTCCTCTACAGGTGGTAATATTCTGCTGTACGGTGAGACCGGTCTGGGTAAAACCTTTCTGTCAAACTGTATCGGAAATGCGATTTTAAAACAGGGCTATTCGGTTTTATATGTAACCGCGCCTCAGTTTATCGATATTTTTGAACGTAAAATGAAAGACCGCTCCGAAGAGTACCGACGGGATTTTGATTTATTACATGACGTGGATTTACTGATTATCGACGACTTGGGTACCGAATTTCAGAATTCTTTTTCCGTTACCAATGTTTTGGAGTGTGTCAACGACCGAATTCTCTATAAGAAATCCACGGTGATTTCTTCTAACTTAAATTTGAAGCGCTTACAGGAAGTCTACACCGAACGCTTCTCTTCTCGAATTGTAGAACACTACAAGATTTTGCGCTTGACAGGCAAAGACATTCGTGCACAAAAATAATCTATATAAAGTATTCACAAACGGAGGAAACAAAACAATGCCACGCAACGACGAAACGCTTGCAACCAAAAAACCGGTCGCGCCTTTGGGTATCATTCCTTTAGAGAGCATCTCTGAAATCGGAAACCGAGTTGACGCTTACCTTTCTCAGTGGAGAGCAGAGCGAAGCAGCGACCATTTGGATGACATCACAAAGTTAAGCTATCACAGCGGTTCTTACATCGTAACCGCAAAGGTTCCGAGATTCGGATCCGGTGAAGCAAAGGGATGTATCCAGCAGTCTGTCAGAGGTTTGGATGTTTACATCATGACAGACGTCACCAACTATAGCTTAACCTATAAGCTTTGCGGTCACGAGAATCATTATTCTCCGGACGACCACTATGCAGACTTAAAGCGTATCATCGCTGCCATTGAAGGAAAGGCAAACCGTATTACCGTTATCCTTCCATTCTTATATGAAAGCCGTCAGCACAAGAGAAGCTCCCGTGAGTCTTTGGACTGTGCCATCGCTTTACAGGAACTCATTGCTATGGGCGTAGATAACATCATTACTTTCGATGCTCACGACCCACGAGTTCAAAATGCCATTCCTTTGAAGGGATTTGAAACCGTTCAGCCGGCATACCAGTTTATCAAAGGTATCCTTAAGAACGTAAAAGATTTACAGATTGATAACGATCATTTAATGATCATTTCTCCGGACGAAGGCGGAACCAACCGTGCCGTATATATGGCTTCCGTACTTGGTGTGGATATGGGTATGTTCTACAAACGTCGTGATTACTCACAGATTGTAGACGGAAGAAACCCAATCGTTGCTCATGAATTCTTAGGTGCTTCCGTAGAAGGAAAAGATGTCATCATCGTTGACGATATGATTTCTTCCGGCGAAAGTATGATTGATGTAGCCAGAGAATTAAAGAAGCGTAAAGCAAACCGTATCTTTACGGTAGCTACCTTCGGACTCTTTACCAGCGGCCTTGATAAGTTCGATCAGGCGGTAGAGGAAGGTATCATCTACAAGGTAGTTACCACCAACCTTACCTACCAGACACCGGAACTTCTTTCCCGTCCGTACTACATCAGCTGCGATATGAGTAAGTACATCGCATACATTATCGATACACTTAATCATGACTGCTCCATTGCAAGCCTTCTTGATCCGTATGAAAGAATTGAAGCGCTTCTTAATAAATACAAAGCAGGTGAATACTAAAAGCCATCGGAGACACAGGGACGGTTCTGTGTCTCCTTTTTTCACTGTTGCTAAGCGACAGTATATAGATATAGCGCACAGATATTATAAAGTGTTTTGTGTCCTAATCTCTCGCCGGAAAAACTAATAAATTATATTTTGGAAGAAAAGCACCGCTAGTTAAGTCACGTCCGTGTTCCTAACATACGCTCTCAGCGCATCCGTGCGCTTCGTGCTTTTCTTGCACAAAT
>ODAI011143906.1_pt1 | contig 12911 bp, 13 predicted proteins | sample 1539321 | NCBI WGS metagenome assembly ODAI01 (sample SAMN02144231, study PRJEB22623) | gut metagenome | biome: sheep rumen | host: Ovis aries | place: New Zealand | reverse complement strand
TCTGTCCCGAATCATACCGATGTGCTGACCTATCGCCGGTCCACCGGAATTGAGGCGGTCATCGGATGGCTTCGGCTGGAAGGAAACGATGCACGGATCGATGAACTCTTTGTCCGTGCGACAGAAATCACAGGAGTAATATGACACAGATATTGTACGGAAGACAGGTTGTCCGTCAGGTGCTGAAGGAAAACCGCAAGGTTCGCAAACTGTACCTGCAGTCTCCGATGCCGGAACTGGAAGCGCTGGCGAAGACGGCCGGTGTTCCGGTTGTGCTTACGGATCGGAAAAAACTGAACCGGATCACCGAAAGTGAACATCATCAGGGTGTCGCGGTCGAAATTGAGCCGTATGAGACCGTCTCTCTCGATGAGCTGATCCGCGGAAAAAAAGGACAGTACGGATTCCTCGTCATGCTGGATGAGCTCGAAGATCCGCATAATCTCGGTGCCGTGCTTCGTACGGCAGATGCGGTGAATGCGGACGGTGTGATCATCAAGAAGACACACAGTGCCGGGCTTACCCCGACCGTCGCAAAGGTCAGCGCAGGCGCGATCGATACAGTAAAGGTGGCGGCGGTCACCAACCTGACAAATGCATGCAAGGAACTCAAGAAACAGGGTTACTGGATTGTCGGTGCAGATATGGACGGTGTCGACTACCGGACGCTGAATTATGACTTTCATACCGTGCTTGTCATCGGAAACGAAGGAAAGGGTATTTCCCGTCTGGTGCGGGAAAACTGCGATCACATCGTCAGTCTGCCGATGCGGGGAACGATTTCCTCCCTGAACGCTTCGGTATCTGCCGGCATCCTGATGTACGGCATCGATGCCAAGCGCAACCCGATTCAGTGACAGAACATGTCAGTTCAGAATAGATACTGCAAATCACATGGAAACCTCCGGAAATAACTCCAGAATGCTAAGCGTTCTGACAGAAATCCGGAGGTTTTTATATGTCATGATTTCATGCGCTGAACCGCGTATTTCCGGTTATTCACATACGCTGTGGACGGCCGGTGCATGAATTGGGTATAAATTTGAATAACTTGTTGAGAGACCGGAAAACATGTGGAAAAATCACCGCCGGATGGATGCTAGAGTGTTACTGCATTCAGTAAAAACCATCAGGAGGTGAAGGAGATGGCAGCGAATACGTATGAACTTCTGTATATGATCCGCATGAAGAATGCGGAAGCGCTGGAGGAACTGTTCGAGTTATTCCGCCGCTGCATTGACGCGGAGGTCGTAAATCAGATTTCCCGATACCAGGTGCTGCGGTCATTCCGTGATGATCTGACAATTGAAGGGCAGGTCGGTATCGTACATGCGGCGGAGTGTTACCGGGAGACACCGGCATGCAGGTTCACTTCGTTTGCGACAATTGTTATACATCGGAAAATACGCCAGGCCGCAAGACACTACCGGATTGAAGCGGCGGAACACGGTCTGAACCCGCTGTCGCTTGATCTGAATGATGCGGATATGAGTGCGGCGTTTACGAACCTCATACCGACAAGGGACAGACTCAGTGATCCGGAGTTCCGGCTTCATTACAACGAAGCGAAGCGCCGGATGAAACAGGCTGTTCGGAAGATGAATCATACCGAACGGGAAATTCTGTACTCCTGGACCGAAGGCGGCAGTTATGTGATGAAGGCGGAACAGATGGGAATGACGTACCGGCAGTATGAAGGCAAGCTGGGCCGCGTCAAGCGCAAGATTCTGAATGCGGTAAACGGCGAGAGTCCTTCAAAATCCATGCGGGAAATGACCCCGGCTGGGCTATAATGTGCGTGTTAAGGAGACATGCATATGGGCATAACGGTTATCGGAGCGGTATTCATTGACATCAAGGGATTTCCTCTGGCGCAGTACATTCCTGGCGGCCGCAATGTCGGAAATGTGGTTCAGGTGCACGGAGGTGTCAGCCGCAATATTGCGGAGGACATCGGCAATGTCAAACTGAAGCCGAATTTCCTGAGCGTTGTGGATGATTCCGGCACAAGCGCGGATGTGCTTGAACGGCTGAAGGAACACGGTGTCGGAACCGATTATATCCAGAAGGAAAAAGATGGTCTCGGCATCTGGCTGGCAATCTTTGACAATCACGGCGATGTGACGGCGTCCATCTCCAAGCGACCGGACCTCATGCCGCTGCGGAAGCTTCTGCTGGAAAAGGGCGGGGAAATCTTTCAGAAATCCGAGAGTATCGCACTAGAGATCGATCTTGAAGAAGAAGTCTTGGAAGTGGTGTTTGACCTTGCGGAACAATATCAGAAACCGGTATTCGCGGCAGTCTCCAACATGTCCATTGCGATGGAACGCAGAAACTATCTGAGCAGGGTTGCCTGTCTTGTATGCAACCAGCAGGAGGCAGAACTGCTGTTCTCCTGCAGTCTTGAAAACATGAGTACCGAACAGCTGAAAACCGTGCTGCACGAAAAAGCCATGCACGCAAGAATCCGCCGGATGGTGGTAACCCTCGGCGATAGAGGCTGTATTTATATTGATAAGGATGAGTGCGGATTATATCCTTCCTACAATGTGGATGTCATTGATACGACAGGAGCCGGTGATGCGTTCTTTGCCGGAGTGACGATCGGGCTGACCTACGGAAAGACATTACAGGAGTCTGCCGTTATCGGTACACGGCTTGCGTCGTCTGTAATTGCGACGAAGGAAAGCACCTGTCCTGCATTCATGCCGGAGGAATTCGGCATTAAGCCGCAGGCATGAAACAGAAAGACAGCGGCGCGCCGCGTCTTCCTGTAATCCGGGAGCTGCAGGATGTCACGCAGCTGCGGACAGCGGCTTACGACATGCGTGCGGAAGGCATCCGCGTTGAAAATGACCGGGTGAGAGATCAGGCTGACATGCAGTGTGAAGAATGTGAATTCCGTCATGTCACATTTGAAGGAAACGGGCGCGGAAGTCGGTTTACCGATGTAATATTCCAAAACTGTGATTTCTCCGCATCCGTATTTGATGAAAGTTACTTCTGCCGGTGCCTCTTTGAAAACTGCCGGCTGCTTGGCACTTCGCTGGTGCGGGCATCGTTCCGGGATGTAACGATCCGCGAATCGGTGATGGATTATGCAAATCTCAGCGGTTCTTCGCTGAACAGCGTCCGCATGGAACACTCCCGGCTGGCGGAAGCAGCCGTCTCGATGTGTACGCTGAAACAGATCGTATTCCGGGAATGTAATCTGTCCCGCTGTGAGCTTGCGGACACGAAACTTGCCGGCGTTGATTTCTCTGATTCCGATATCAGCGGCATTATGGTAAAACCTTCCGATCTGAAGGGCGTTACGGTGAACCGTGATCAGGCAGTTGTCTTTGCGGCACTGCTCGGCATTCACGTGAAAGACTGAAAAACAAAAAACAGGAGCGCTGCCTGCGCATGAGAGAATGCGGGCTGACGCTCCTGTTTGACTATTTTGTAATACGGATGTTGTCGAGCGGTTCAAATTCGATGACCGGAACCTCTTCAAAGCGTTTCCGAAGCAGTTCGATCATATCGGTATGCACTTCTGCGACGGTCGGAATATCCTTCATGAAGCCGTAGTTTCCGCCGCCCTTGGCGCGGTACTGACAGAGACAGATGGTAAAGGTGTCATCGTCCTGAATCTCGTTCCCGTCTTTTGTCAGAGAGACGATCCGATCACCCGGGTCATTGGATACATTGATCGTATATTCAATGCCGTCGACCATATCGTAGTAATACGGCCGCTCCTTCGGTGAAAGATAACGCGGATTGACGATGATCCGTCCGCCGTCGATGGACCAGTATTCGGCAGAGTGCTCAAGATAGGCACGCAGCTGTGCACCGGTAATCTGTTTTACCGCCAGGGTATCTGCGTACTTGTAGGTGGAGAGCAGATCACGCATTGTGATGACCGGCTTGAATCCGGTCGCATCCTTGAACAGGGCAGAGGCGGCAAGGTCGGCGCCGGTCGCATCCCGCATGACCTGGTTGATGAAGGTGACGACCTGCGATTTGTGAAAACGGGCTTCAAACGGATCATGAATCGTAAGATCCATGGAAGTATGCCCGATCGGCGTATCCAGCCATTTCTGACACTCTGCTTCTTCTTCCGCTGACAGTGCAAGCATCGCTTCATCTGCCGGACCGTCGTTCGGCAGAATCCGTGCATCGATTTCACCGGTGTCGGTATAGATATCAATGCATGCAAGGCAGCTGCCGTACTGGCCGGGCTGTGCATAGACGGTATTGAACGCCTTGCCGCAGCTCTGAATATGGGTATGTCCGGTAATCAGAACATCAATTCCGCCAATTTCACGCGTGATCTGATACGCCTGATCTTCTCCGGTCAGTTCCCGTGTCGCCATTCCTGTCACGAGGTCACGCTCGAACCCGCCGTGGTAGAGACCGATCACATAGTCCGGCTTTTCCAGACGGCGAATGGTTTCAACGGTGGTTTTAGCACTCAGGAATGCATCCTTGAGGCGGAAGGGACGAAGCTCCTTGTTGGAATGAAGGTGCTTTAAATAGTGCGTTGTAATGCCGAAGATTGCGACTTTCTTTCCGCCGATCTCACGGATGGCATAACTCGCAAAGACCGGTTTTCCCTTGGCCTGCACATTGCATGTGATGCAGGGGGCATCAAGATTGTCGAGATGCCGCATGAGGGCAGCCTCTCCGTAATCAAAGTCATGATTGCCGAGATTGATATAGTCATATCCGAGGGTATTCATGGCAATCGTGTAAGGCGATACTTCCTCGGGGTGAAACAGATAATGGTATGTCTGGAGCGGAGATCCCTGGAGCACGTCGCCGTTGTCGAGCAGGAGAGTATTCTCATCCCGCAGGAGGTCAACAAGTGTTTTCATCCGCGCCAGTCCCAGCATCGCCTCTGATCCGTCGTCATAGCTGTGCGGATAAATACAGCCGTGCATATCAGAAGTAGCCAGGATTCGAATCCGGTTTTTCATAGAACGAACTCCTTTCGGATTTGAATATTATAGCAGGTAGACGGGAAAGAAACGGTTTTCTTTCCGCAAGTCCTGCAATTACAATGAAAACATATGGAACATACAGATGGAATCCGGAGGGAACTGAACTTCCGGCAGCTTGGCGGCATCCGCACAAAAGACGGCAGAACGGTCCGGCAGAATACGCTGTACCGCAGCGGCGGTCTGCATCTGATGAATGCGCAGGAGCTGGAAATTGTCAGACAGCTGAAGATCCGAACCGTGCTGGACCTGCGGGACCGCTGGTCGCAGAAGCGGAAGCCCGATCCTGACATCGGTGCCGCCCATGTGCCCTATGACGGGATGCCCGCAAAAGGCGGGGAGTCGATTGACTTTTCTGCGGCTGGATTCGGACAGAAGGGAGATGCGGCACTGGTTCAGCTGGAGAAGGTCCGGCAGTATTATCTGAATATGCCGTACGGATATCAGGCATTCCACGCAATGCTTGAAGCACTGCGAAACGGGGCAGAACCGTTTCTTGTGCACTGCACGAAAGGAAAGGACCGCACCGGTCTTGCCTGCATTCTGATCCTGCTGGCGCTTGGGGCGGATGAGGAAACGGCTCTGCAGGATTATCTTTTATCCAATGATTACCGGGAAGCGGAAATCCGCAACCGTCTTTCGGAGGGAAGATCCATCGCACCGGAGGATGAAGGCTATATGACGCTGATGTATCTGCGGGAAGGCGTAAAGGAAGAACTCGGAAGAAAAATCATCGCTCAGATAACGGAGCGAAGCGGCACATTTGAGCAGTACATGGCACAGGAATACGGATGGAGTGAAGCGGATCTGACCGTGTTCCGAAATCATTATCTGGAATGAGGATCGGAATCGGATGGCATATGATTGTCGGAACCGATCCTTTTCTTTTATAATTCCATATCGGATAGAGGACACCATGGCATATATCGACTTTCGGAATGTATCGAAAATCTATAAGACCGGAGAGGTGGAAGCGAGGGCGCTGGACAGCGTCAGCTTTTCCATTGAGAAGGGAACGTTTGTGATTATCTGCGGCACCAGCGGTGCCGGCAAATCAACGATTCTCAATATTCTCGGCGGCATGGATGTATGTACATCCGGAGAGATCGAAGTGGACGGAGCTCGGGTTGATCAGATGAACGAGCGGCAGATGACAGACTACCGCCGCTTTGACATCGGTTTTGTCTTTCAGTTCTACAACCTGGTTCAGAATCTGACCGCGCTGGAAAATGTGGAGCTTGCGACGGAAATCTGTGCGGATCCGCTCGATCCTGCCACGACACTGCGTCAGGTCGGACTTGAAGCGCGGATGCATAATTTCCCGGCACAGCTTTCCGGCGGTGAACAGCAGCGTGTATCCATCGCCCGGGCGCTCGCAAAGAACCCGAAGCTTCTGCTTTGCGATGAACCGACCGGCGCCCTTGACTATGAAACCGGAAAGCAGATTCTGCATTTACTGCAGGATACCTGTCATACGCATGGCATGACCGTAGTTGTGGTAACACATAACCTTGCGATCTGCCCGATGGCAGACCAGGTGATCCGGGTAAAGAGCGGACATATTGTGTCCGATGAGAAAAACGAACATCCTGTGGATGTGAGTGAGATTGAGTGGTAAGCAGGTATGGAACGGAAGTACAGGACAGTGATTGCAGATATTGACGGTACGATCACAACAAAAGGCGAGCGTCCGATGGAAGTTACCCGGCAGGCGCTGATCCGCTGCCATGCGAACGGCATGGATGTCGGACTGGCGACCGGACGGCCGCTGGATCACAGAATCTTTGACCGTGCCAAGGAGTGGGACCTTGGGTTTCCTTTTGATGTGCTGATTGGAATGAACGGCGGAGAGCTCTGGGACCGGTACACCGATACCATTGAACGGGAATATATGCTGGGAGAGGATACCCTGCGGGAAATTCTCGGCTTCATGATGGATCTGGATGTCAACGCGATCATTTTCGCGGACGGCTACGATTTCGTAAAAGCCACCCGCACAGACCGGCAGCTGGCATCTTCCATCCGGCGTAATAAGTCCAGGGTGGAATTTGTGGCGCCGGAAGAATTGTGCAAAGCACCTGCCTGCAAGCTGGAGTTTCATTATGATGTGTCCATTGAGGAAGAACTGAACCGCGTCATTGATGCGCATAAGGATCCGCGCTGGACAGCCGTCCGGACATTCCCCGGTACGGTTGAATTCATGGATCCCCGCGTGGACAAGGGCAATGCGCTGCGGAAATACTGCACGCATGCCGGTATCACCCCGGATGAAGTCATTGCCTGCGGCGATATGGAAAATGATATCGGGATGATAAAGAAGGCCGGACTTGGGGTGTGTCTCTTAAACGGCAGTGAAGCTGCCCGAAACGCAGCGGACTGCGTGACGGATTACCCGGTATCCGAAGACGGGCTCGGCCGATGGTTCTTTCAAACCGTTTTTTCACAGGAATAAGAAATTCTTACAGGGGGACGCAGAAGATGCGCTGTCATTCCTGAATGAACCGGTCAATATGGCAGAACGGAAAGCCCGGAAAAACGGGGCTGAAGGGTCCGATGGAAACGAAAAAACTTCCTGCACGGAGTTCTGCAGGAAGTCTGTTCATATAATCAGTCGGTCTCAAAATATGCGGCATCGCCGATGCCCGTACAGGTAATGGAAGTGACTGTCAGTTTTAACAGTTGTTCTTCATCAAAGGATTCATCATAGGTTCCTTCGAAGCCGGCTTCATAACGGAAGTACCTGTGACCAAGATAGGCAATGTTCTCTTCCAGGTTCCATCCGGAAATATAGAATCCTTCATCTGTCAGTGCCTCAAACGGTTTTCCCACATAGTTCTGGATTTCAGAATCCGAAGGAATCTTCTCGGTCAGGTTGATTACCTCTTTCACCGCAAGCGGAGCGGCAAGTTCGTTAAACCTGCTGTCATATTCAGGGTCAGAGAAATCAAGCGCGAAGAGTGCTTTGGATGTATCAGAGTCCAGTTCTGCAACAGCCTGATATACATTGCCGTTTAATTCAAACGCATATACGAAATAGTTTTCTCCAAACGAATTGCCGCTGGATGGAAGTGCAAGCACATCGCCGATGGTCCTGACATCTTTGACATCGGTCACCGGCTCTCCTTCCCAGCCATTGTCCGTCATGAATACCGCAATGTATTCGGTATCCGCATCTGCTTTCACCGCAATCGTATCTTCGGTGGAATACTCTGTCCCATCTTTCGTCCATCGGACAAATTTCCAGCCATCGTCTGCCTGTGCGGCAATAATCAGTTCTGTTCCGGGCGCTGTATTGGATACGTAAGACTGCCACGGCTCCGGCCCAAAGCCGGGCACATCGCCGTTATCCGATACTGCAATCTGTCCCAGGCCTTCGGTATTGACCCGAATCAGCACGGTTTCTTCCGGCGCCTGTTCCTCCTGTATCGGCTTTTGCGTGCAGGCGCAGATCAGCAGTGCTGCACATCCTGCAGAGAAAATTGTAATAATACCTCGCTTCATATTCAGTAACCTCCCTGTAATAATCATCATGTTTTGGTGTGACAGGTCACTCACGTGTCATCCGTAGCATCCGCCTTCCGGCTGCGTATAGCTGAGTAACATGTTATTCAGTCTTCCAGAGAACGGAATCTTTTCAGTGACAGATTCCTTCTGCTCAGTAAGCATATCACACCATTCCCCGGTGAATTGGCACAGGAACTGCAGACAGGGTTCAGCGAGATCATACGAATATGTATAATAGATACAAGTGTGAGTGAAAGATCGTTATGGTTCTCTGGTACTATATTGGGCTGTTTCTTGCGTCATTTATTCTGACGATCATATATGCGTTAATGTGGCATAAGCACGTCAATGTGTATTTTACTTTGGTGTTTATCATCATTCCGCTTGTAAACCTTGGCTATGTCATGCTTGCGTTTTCAAGAGGTCTTGAAAGCGCACTGTCTGCGCAGCGGATCATATACATCGGCGGCTGTTTCCTGATTTTCTTTATAATGCTCAGTATCTTCAGCACGTGCGACATTGAAATTCCCAAGCCGATTAAGATGTTTACGCTGGTTATTATATCCGTGATCTATCTGTTTGTTCTGACAATCGGGTATCTGCCGGTGTTCTACTCGAGCGTGTCGTTTGAGATTGTCGGAGATCACGGTGTTCTGATGCGGGAATATGGTCCGATGCATACAGTATTCTTTGCGATGCTTGTCATCTGTTTTCTGTTCAGTTTCGGAGCTATTATTTACTCCTATTTCAAAAAGCGCCAGGTATCAAGAGTACTGTTGACGCTGTTGTTTATACCGGAGGCGGTGTCTTTTTTCTCCTATTTTGGAAGGGGGCTGCTTCCGCGGGATATTGAAATACTTCCTGCAAGCTATGTGGTTGCGCAGATCATGTATCTGATGATCGCACGCAGACTGAGCCTTTATGATGTCAGTGACACTGTTGTGGATTCTCTGATCATGGATGGCAAGGTTGGATTTCTTTCGCTGGATTTCAGGAATCGATATCTTGGGGCCAGTGATACCGGACGAAAGATCTTTCCGGAACTGCTGAATCTTACGGTGGATTACAGTGCGTGGAATGATCCGCTGATTAAAGAAGTGTTCTGTGAGCCCCTGAATACATTCCGAAAACGGGAAGAAGCAAATCTGTTCTATTATACGAGAAATGAAGGTGAGCCGATTTACGCAATCACGATTCAGTATCTGTATGATCAGAAAAAGAAATGCGGATATCAGTTCATCATTGCGGATGACACGGAGAATCAGAAATATATTAAATTGATCAATTCCTACAACAGTGATCTTGAAACTGAGGTCCGCCGCAAAACTGAAAATCTTGTACAGCTCCACAACAAACTGATCCTTGGTATGGCGGCGATGGTCGAAAGCCGGGACAATTCCACCGGCGGCCACATCCGTCGAACTAGTGAAGGGGTTCGGATCCTGATGGATGCGATGGACCCGGCAGATCTGCCGGATGCGGAATTCTGCGCCAATCTGATCAAGGCGGCACCGATGCATGATCTTGGGAAAATAAGTGTTGATGATGTGGTGCTGCGAAAACCCGGAAAATTCACGCCGGAAGAATATGAAAAAATGAAGGCGCATGCGGCAGAAGGGGCGCGGATCGTTCATGAAATACTGAAAGATACGGAAGACGAACAGTTCCGCATTCTTGCGGAAAATGTTGCGCACTATCATCATGAACGGTGGGACGGGAACGGTTACCCGGACGGATTAAAAGGGGAACAGATCCCGCTTGAGGCGCGAATCATGGCAATTGCCGATGTATATGATGCGCTCGTTTCCAAACGTGTATATAAAGATGCGATGTCATTTGAAAAAGCAGATTCGATCATCATGGAAGGAATGGGAACTCAGTTTGATCCGGGACTGAAATCCTGTTATGTTGCCGCAAGACCACAGCTTGAAGCGTTTTATCGCAGTGTGGATTCTGAATGACCGCAGCTGTTCTTCAGGGGATCTGCCGGTTCAAGGAAGTCGGGCAGAGATTCAGAAATGGTTCCCCGCACAATATCAGCGCAAAGCAGTTAAGCGCGTCATATTTCAAATTCATAAGCATCTTCAGATCATGGAGGATCGCGGTATTCAGATACTGCGCTTTATCCACGATCAGGATCACCGTCTGTTTCTTTTCCATATAGGAGAAACTGAGCTGTTCTTTGATCTCCTTTACGCGTGCTGTTTTGCCAGGCAGATCAGTAATGCCAAGGCAGTCACATAACTGCCGATAGAATTCCGGAACTGTCACTGTGGAGAAACTCCTATAGATTGTTCGATATAGATTAGATTAAGAGTGCATAACAGGGCCGGTAAAACCAGTTAATCGTGCCCTCTTTTTCATATCTGACAGAAACAGTATCCTTCACGCATGTTCAATACGCAAGGATACAGTAAAAAACGTGACGCTTTTAACATCACGTTGATACCAGTGTTATATTTCAATTCCTGCTTTATTATGCCGTAGATTTGCGGCAGGTAGGAATTCTAATTTGCGGGGCCATACACTGCTTTGGACGATCACGGAAGAAATCAAAGCATTTCTGAATGAAACCGGAGGGATCGCATCCCGTCTTGAAGCAGACCGGTTCTATATCTTCTGTGAACATCAGGAAGATTATCACCCGCTGCTTGATCGGATTGAGAATGCAGCGCATGCACTTCGTGAAGGAATATCGATCCGGATACGGATGGGTGTGTGCAGGTGGAAGGGAATGATCCGGTATTGATGTTTGATCATGCCTACACTGCCTGCAATCTTACAAGCGGCAGATTCCAGACCTCACTGATGTATTATGATGAACAGCTCAAGCAGCGTGAGATATTTCATCAGAAACTGCTATATGGCCTGGATGCTGCACTCGAAGAAGAACAGTTTCAGGTCTATTATCAGCCCAAATACAACATCCAGTGTGATCCGCCGCGCCTTGTGAGCGCGGAAGCCCTGGTGCGCTGTAAACATCCCGAGCTCGGCATGGTCTCCCCGGGAGAGTTTATACCGCTGTTTGAATCGAAAGGCGTGGATCAGCCAGGTGGACAGTTATGTCTGGCAGAAAGCTGCTGGCATCGTCCGGATATGGCGTGAAAAATACGGTATAGCTCTGCCGGTATCGGTCAATCTTTCCCGGACGGACATGTTTGACGCCTCGCTTTCAGGACGGTTGAATCTTCTGATTTGGAACAATGGCCTGAACTACAGTGACATCAAACTTGAGGTAACCGAGTCTGCCTACACGGATGATTCAGAACACGTGCTGAACGTGATCAGCGGACTGCAGGCAGCCCGCGCAATCCGCGCCCTTTCGCGCAGTGATGCCGGAAGCATCCCTGTTATCGCGATGACCGCAAATGTATTTGATGAGGATGTGGAGCGGTCTTTACATGCAGGCATGAATGCGCATCTTTCAAAACCGGTGGAACCGGACCGGCTTTATGCGGAGCTGATTCGTATGACTGCGGAACCGGATCGGAATGAATCGAAAGCCGATCAAAAATCTGTATGATCAGGGAACAGGCTGTATGCTGACGTGTGAATACGTGTTTATACAGAAACAGAACCGGATTGGGTAATGATCATTTCTTAATGGCTCATGGCGGGTGAGGTGCATTAATTTACTGCAGACTGCGCACCTGTTTGAGCCATTTTTTAATATAATAAGGGACGGAGGATTTCAGTTTATGCGAAATGCGATTGTCCTTGCGGCGGGAAAGGGAACCCGTATGCACAGCGACCTGCCGAAGGTGCTCCACAAGGTCGGAGATATGCCGATGGCAGAAGTAATTGTTAAAAATCTCAGAAAATGCGGTGCGGAACGTATCGTGACCGTGGTCGGCTACGGCCGGGAAAAGGTGGAGGCTGCCCTGAACGGCATGTGTGAATTTGCCGTGCAGGAACCGCAGCTCGGTACCGGACATGCGGTAATGCAGGCGGAACAGCTGCGCGGGGAAACCGGCGCAACCCTCGTCGTCAACGGCGATGCCGCAACGATCCAGCCGGAAACCCTGGCGGCACTGTATGACTCCATTGAGCGTGCGGATATGGCGGTGCTGACCGTTTCTCTGCCGGATGCCGGCGCATACGGACGCGTCATCCGCAATGAAAACGGCGACGTACTGCGGATCGTGGAGTTCAAGGACTGCAGTCCGGAAGAGGCTGCGGTACATGAAATCAATACCGGAATCTATGCCTTCCGGAACGAAAAACTGTTCGAAGCGCTGCAGGAGCTCACAAATGACAACGCGCAGCACGAGTATTACATCACCGATCTCGTGGCAATCTTCCGCAGCAAGGGCTGGTCGGTGACCGGTGTTGTCGCAGAAGATATGGAAGAAGTGCAGGGCGTCAACGACTGCGTGGAACTGGCCCGTGCGAATAAATGGCTCAACCGGACGGTCACGGAGAAATGGA
>ODAI010024166.1_pt1 | contig 12911 bp, 10 predicted proteins | sample 1539321 | NCBI WGS metagenome assembly ODAI01 (sample SAMN02144231, study PRJEB22623) | gut metagenome | biome: sheep rumen | host: Ovis aries | place: New Zealand | reverse complement strand
TTTTATAAATAAAAAAGATAGCTTCAAAAATATAAAACAAGTATTATTGTATGCAGGTGGGGTGTCAGCGATATTTGTTTTTATGCTACCTTGGAATTCATCAGATATTTTTTACTATATGGGAGTTGGAGAGTTAAACTCTGTTTATAGGCAAAACCCATATTATGTTACAATTAAAGAATATTGCAACAATAATCCTGAAATTATAAATGAAGATAGCATTATGGAACAAGGAAATATAAATTTTTGGGCAGGTACAACTGTTGTATATGGACCTATTGCACAAATAATTTTTAGTTTTATAACAAAAATATCTTTTAAAAATGTTGATTTTTGTATATTTTTATTTAAAATATTTAATTTGATAATTCATATTTTAAATTGCTATATTATTTACAAAATAACTAAAAAACTAAAATTTTCAGTAATATATGGTTTGAATCCATATATTATGCTGGAATTTATGGGAATGGTTCATAATGATATAATAGTAGTATTTTTTGTATTGCTAGCATTATATTTTTTATTAAAGAAAAAAATGTTATTACCTAGTGTTACTTTTTTAGCAATAGCAACAGGAATAAAGTATTTTACAGTTTTATTACTTCCAGTTTTAGTTTTGTATTATTATAAAGATGAAAAAAGTATATTAAAAAGGCTGGAAAAATGCATTTTATATGGCATAATATTTATTGCTATTTTGCTATTAGAATATATGATGTTTTTTAAAGATATAAGTATTTTTAAGGCTATGATGGTTCAAACAGATAGGTATTGCAAATCTATATATTCTGGAATTTATGCTTTAGCTATGAAAAATAAAAAGCCTGCACTTATTGCATTTGGGAAAATGTATATGGTAGGAGATATAGTAAAAAGACTAAGAAATATAGTTTTAGGAATATTTGTTGTGTTATACATTAAATTTTGTATAGATTTATTACTAACTAGAGAAATTAAAATAAATAGTACACTAAGAAAATATAATTTAAGATTAGTTTTATTTATTTTAGCATTATCAAATTTTCAACAATGGTATTTATTATGGCTTTTTGCAACAATGCCTTGGCAAAAACCAAATACAATTAGAAATATAATTGGAATTTCAGCTATTACTCAAATAGCTAATAGTATATATATGTTCAAAGAAGAAAGTTATTTATGGGATGTAAATTTTGATTGGATTATAATTTTTGCATCTTTAATATGGATTATAGCGACAAATAAAAATATGAAATGGAGGAATAAACTTGAAAAAGTTACTGCTAATAGATGGAAATAGTATAATGAATAGAGCATTTTACGGGATTATGGGAAGTAAGATGCTAACAACAAAAGATGGAAAATATACAAATGCCGTATATGGTTTTTTAGCTATAATGTTTAAGATAATGGATGATTTAAATCCAGATTATATGGCGGTATCTTTTGATTTAAAAGCTCCAACAGCAAGACACAAAATGTTTTCTGAATATAAGGCTAATAGGCATGGAATGCCAGATGAGCTTAAAGAACAAATGCCAATGATAAAAGAAATATTAAAAGCAATGAATATAGATATAGTAGAAAAAGAAGGATATGAAGGAGATGACATTTTAGGAACTTTAGCAAAATATGGAGAAAATCAAGGGTTAGATGTTATTATTCTTTCTGGAGATAGAGATACATTTCAACTTGCAACAAATAAAGTTACAATAAGAATCCCAAGAACAAAAGCTGGAAAAACAGAAACAGAAGATTATGACAGAAAAAAAGTTATAGAAGAATACGGGTTAGAGCCAAAAGCTTTAATTGATGTAAAAGGATTGCAAGGAGATACATCTGATAATATTCCAGGTGTACCAGGAATTGGACCTAAAACAGCAATATCTCTTATTCAAAAATATGGAACTGTAGAAAAACTATACGAGAAAATTGAAAAAGGTGAAGATGACTTAAAAGGAAAACAAAAAGAAAACATTGTTACAAATAAAGATATGGCATTTTTATCAAAAAAACTAGGAGAAATTGATGTAAATGTTCCATTAGAAGACAATTTAGAAACTTTAAAAGTAGAAGAATGGGATAAGAAAAAAGTATTAGAAATATTTCAAAATTTGAATTTTAAAAGATATATAGAAAGATTTAATTTAGAAAGCATAGGAGAAGCTACAGATAATAAAAAAGAACAAATAAATGTAAAAATAAATAATGAAATTTCTCAAGAAGAAGTTTTAAAAAGAATGAATAAACTAAAATCATGCATTTACTATATTGGAACAAATGAGTCTAAAGATGAAGAGAAGATTTTAAAACAAGATATAGAGTCAATAACCATATATGATTTGGAAAAAGACGAAACCTATTATATAAAACAGCCAAAAACTGAATTCTTAAAAGAAATCTTTGAAAATAATGAAATAGAAAAAATAGGATTTGAAATGAATTATACCTATATTTTACTAAAACAATTAGGTATAACTATGAAAAATATAAAATTTGATATATCAGTTGCAGCATATATTTTAGATCCAACTGAAGGAAAATATCCAATTGAAAAAATTATTGAATACTATTTAGATGTAAATACAGATAGTTACTTAAAATCAATTGGAGTAGAAGAACAATCAAATCAAATAACATTGTTTGATGTGCAAGAAGAAAAAGATGTAAATATGTATAAATATACTTTTTTTGCTAAAGCAATTTATGAGGCATCTAAAATATTAGAAGAAAAATTAAAAGAAACAGAGCAATTAAATTTGTTTGAGAATATTGATATGCCTACTATAGAAGTTTTAGGTGATATGCAATCAAATGGAATGTATGTAGAAGAACCAGAACTTGAAGCTTTTGGAATAAAACTTCAAGATGGAATTACATTTTTAACACAAGAAATTTATAATTTAGCAGGAGAAGAATTTAATATAAAATCTCCAAAACAATTAGGAGAGTTATTATTTGAAAAATTAAAATTACCAGTTATTAAAAAGACGAAATCTGGATATTCAACAGATGTAGATGTATTAGAAAAATTACGTACAGAACATCCAATTATCGAAAAAATACTTGAATATAGACAATTAACAAAGCTAAATTCAACTTATGTTGAAGGATTAAAGCCATATATAAATCCAAAAACAAAAAGAATACATTCATTTTTCCATCAGACAATAACTGCCACAGGAAGAATAAGTTCTACAGAACCAAATCTTCAAAATATACCAACTAGAATTGAATTTGGAAAACAACTAAGAAAGGTATTTAAACCAGCAAAAGGAAAGGTATATATAGATGCAGATTATTCACAAATAGAACTTAGGGTTTTAGCACATTTATCAGAAGATGAGCATATGATTGAGGCTTTTAAAAATGGAGAAGACATACACAAACAAGCAGCATCTAAGGTATTTGGAATTCCTACTACAGAAGTTACAAAAGAACAAAGAAGCAGTGCAAAAGCAGTTAATTTTGGAATAGTTTATGGAATAAGTGAATTTGGATTAGGGGAACAATTAGGAATAAGCAGAAGTAAGGCAAAAGAATATATCGAACAATATTTAACAGAATATTCTGGTGTTAGGAAATTTATGCAAGATTCTATACAAAAAGCAAAAGAAACAGGATATTCAATGACAATGTTTGGAAGAAGAAGAGAGATAAAAGAACTAAAGTCAAATAACTATATGGTAAGACAATTTGGAGAAAGAGCTGCAATGAATACACCAGTACAAGGAACAGCTGCTGACATAATGAAAATTGCAATGATAAAAGTTTATAATGAACTAAAAAATAAAAATTTAAAAACAAAAATAGTATTGCAAGTACATGATGAAATGATGTTAGAAGCTCCAATTGAGGAAAAAGAAGAAGTAAAAAAATTATTAAAACAATGTATGGAAGAAGCAGCAAAATTAAAAGTTCCACTAATTGCTGAAATTTCTGAAGCAAATAATTGGTATGATTGCAAATAATGGAAAAGGGTGGAAAATGGGATGGTTCTCTTTTTTAAAAATTATGTAAAGGCAAATAGGAATATTTTTTATTTGAATATATATGTTTAATCTGAAATAGATTTCTATCGCACCTAATTTTTGCTTGATGAATGAGGATCAAGTATGTTTTATTTTGACTAAGTTTTTATTCAAAAATTATAAAATATTTTATTAAAATGGCTTATTATTAAATTTCGAAAAGGATAAGTATAATATTTTTATGTACTTCTTATGAGTTGTTTGGTTTTGAAGGTGCGATAGAAAATATTAATAAAAACATATATATTATTTTATTCGATAGATTAAAAGTGAGGAATTAATTTGAAAAAATTATGGAAAATTCTAATTGTAATAGTTTTTATTATAGCAATATTGCTTATAATATTTAAAAACAAAAATGCAATTATGAAAAGATTTTATATAATTAAATATAGTGAATATGTAGAAAAATATAGCAAAGAATATAATGTGGATAAATACCTAATTTATGCTACATTAAAAGCTGAAAGTAATTTTAATAAAAATGCACAATCAAAAAAAGGTGCAAAAGGACTAATGCAATTATTAGATTCTACAGGGCAAGAAATAGCAAGCAGTATGAATATGTCAATCGATAATGATGATTTATTTGACGCTAATATTAATATTATGCTGGGAACAAAATATCTTTCTAAATTACTGCAAAAATACAATAATATAGAACTTGCACTTGCAGCTTATAATGCAGGAAGTGGGAATGTAGATAATTGGATTAAACAAAACACAATAAAAGAAGATGGTTCAGATGTAGAAAATATACCATTTAAAGAAACAAATTATTATGTAAGAAAAATTTTAAAAGATTATAGAATATATAAACAATTATATGAACAAGAAGGTTAGAAGGTTGAAAAATTTATTTTTTTCCAACCAAATATGCTTAAAAAAGGAATGATAGTAAAAATGGATATAGAGGAAATTAAAAAAAATGCAAATAATAAAGAATTTATGATTAAAGCTGTAAGTGAGCAAGGAAAGTATTTAGAATATGCAAGCAGTGAATTAAAAGATGATATAGATGTTGTAAAAACTGCGTTAAATCAAGATGGAGAGTCACTAGAATTTGTAAGTGATAACTTGAAAAACAATAAAGAAGTTGTATTACTTGGAATAGAAAAGGCACCATGGACAGCATGTTATGCTTCAGAAAAACTAAAAGCTGATAGAGACGTAATAAAAAGCAGTGTAAAAACTTATGGACAAACTTTATATTATGCGAGTGAAGATTTAAGAGATGACGACGAAATAGTAAAACTTGCTGTTTCAAATAAAGGATTAATTGTAAAATATGCAAGTTATAGATTAAGAGACAATAAAGAAATAGGTGAATTAGCGGTAAAACAAAATAAAGAAGCATATCATTTTTTAAGTCCAAGACTAAAAGCTGATGAAGACATTAAGAGCTTATTAAATTAAAAGGAACATGTAAATAATTATAAGACTATAATAATTATTTACACGCTCCTTTTATTTTTATGGCAGGGGTAGAAGGACTCGAACCCTCACAGGCGGTTTTGGAGACCGATGTGCTACCATTAACACTATACCCCTAAATCAACTACAATTTATATAATAACATAGAAAAGAAAAAAATACAAGAGAAAATTTAAAAAATTTATAAAAAAAATACAAAATTTTGTTTGACTTTTTATTTTTTATATGATATTATTATATAAAATTTACAAATAACTTTTTTAAAAAAGTTAAAGGAAGGAATGAGATAATATGGATAAAACAGTTAGAGTTAGAAGAAGAAAGGATGGAACATTAAATAAAAGAGAGAAGGCAATATTAAAAGCTATAGAAAAATCAGTACAAGAAAAAGGGTATGCACCTTCAGTTAGAGAGATAGGTAAAGAAGTAGGATTAAGGTCTACAGCTACAGTACATGGATATTTATCAAGATTACAAGATACTGGCTATATAAGAAAGGAAGACAATAAAGGAAGAACTTTAAAATTATTAAAAGGAAGTTCAGGTCAACCAATTGAAAAGCAAAAGAAAGATTTCTATTTAGAAAAAGAATTGGTAGATGTACCATTAGTTGGAAAAATCACTGCAGGAGCTCCAATTCTAGCAGTAGAAAATGTAACAGATACATTTCCTATCCCTATAGATTTCGTTGGAAATTCAGATAGTTTTATGCTTACAGTTAGAGGAGAAAGTATGATAGAAGCAGGAATTTTAGATGGAGATTATATTCTTGTTAGAAAGCAAAATAATGCTGTAAATGGAGAAATTGTAGTTGCATTAATAGAAGATGAAGCAACAGTTAAAACATTCTATAAAGAAAAAGATCATATTCGCTTGCAACCAGAAAATTCTAGCTTGGATCCAATAATTGTACCAAATTGCGAAATATTAGGAAAAGTAATTGGTGTATTTAGAAAGATGTAACATTTGAAAGGTAAACGAAAATGTCAAAAAATAAAAAAACAAAAATAGCAATTAAAAATCCAAAAAGGATATTAATAATTTTAACAATAATTATTATGCTAATGTTGCTTTTGGTAATAAAAAATAATAAAATAAAAGAAAAAACTGAATTATCTATAATTATTAATAATGAAGATGTAACACATACTCTAGAAAATGAAATTGTTATCAAAGATGACGTACAATATCTTAGTTTCGAAGACATAAAAAAATGCCTAGACAAAAATATTTATATGGAAGATGATATAATTATACTTTCAAGTGACAAAAAAATAGGTGTATTAAATTTCGAAAATAATCAAATAGAAATAAATGGTTCAAAAGTTAATATAAAAAGTAAGCCCTATAAAAATGAAGGTGGAGTAATCTACATACCAATTTCAGAACTACAAAGTGTTTATGAGATGGAATACACATATATTCCAGAACATAAAAACATTATAATAGATAATTACTATAAAAAATTAGAAAAAGCATATTTAAAGAAGAATCAGTATATTTTAAAAGAAAAGAAATCATCAGCTGATAAACTAGAAAAGGTAACTAAAGGAAACTGGATTATTTATGTTTCAGAAGAAGACGGATGGGCAAAAGTAAGGTCGCAAAATGGAAATTTAGGCTATGTAAAGATGAATAGTCTTACAAATTTTGTTACACAAAGAGATGCACTAGAAAATGTTTCTGCTGAATTAGACGATAATGCTACTTTCCAAAAAGATATATCAAAAAAGAATATACAAAAATACGAAAATAGAAAAACAATTATAGAAGAAATTCTATTGGATGCAATTACAAACAAAAAAAGTTGTGTAAAAATCATTTATAACAAAGATAAGCAAAGTAATGAATATAAAAGGTTTATACTTGAAGCAACAGCAATACTTAAAGAAAGTGGTATAACTATAATTGAAGAATAAAGAGGAAAAGGTTGAAATTAATTCTTTTCCAACCAGATTTGTGCCTAAAGGAAGAAAGGAATTAGAAAAAAATGAGTAAAAAAATAATAATATTAATTACAATAATATCTGTGATTATAGTTTTAATAATAGCATCAATATTAGGATATAACAATGGGTTAAAACCAGTAAACAAAGATAATAATAAAGCCGAAATAGTTGAAATAGAACAAGGAACAAGAACAGAAGGAATAATTAATTTACTTAAAGAAAAGAAACTAATTAGAAGTAGTTTAGCCACAAAAATATATATAAAACTTAATAAAGTTAAAAACCTTCAAGCAGGCAAATACGAGCTTAATCAAAGTATGCCGCTAAGTGAAATACTAAAAAAAATATCATCAGGAGAAATATTTGACGAATCTGTAAAAATAACATTTAAAGAAGGCAAAAACATGAGATGGATTGCAAAAACAATTGCAGAAAAAACAAATAATACTGAAGAAGATGTGTTTAATTTGTTAAAAGATGAAACATATATAGATTCACTTATTGAAAAGTATTGGTTTTTAAGTGATACAATTAAAGACCAAAACATATATTACGCTTTAGAAGGCTATTTGTATCCAGATACATATAAATTTGAAAATGCTAATGTTTCAGTTAAGACAATTTTTAATATAATACTTAATAATACAGACAAAGTATTAAGCGATTATAAACAAGAAATAGAAAATAAAAAAATTAGTGTTCATAATTTATTAACTATAGCATCAATTATAGAACTTGAAGGAAAAAACTCAGATTCAAGAGCTGGAATCTCAAGTGTAATATATAATAGATTAAAATCAAATATGTCACTAGGAAGTGATGTAACTACATATTATGCTATGCAAGTAGATATGGGAGAAAGAAATTTATATTCTTCAGAATTAAAAACATCAAATCCATATAACACAAGAGGTCCAAATATGAATGGAAAACTACCAATAGGACCAATTGCAAATCCATCAGAAGAATCTATAAAAGCAGCATTAAATCCTAGTCAAACAAACTATTTATATTTTGTTGCAGATTCAAATGGAAAAATCTATTTTGCAAAAACTTATCAAGAACATCAAAATATTATAAAAGAATTACAAAAACAAGGACTTTGGTATGAATATAGTGAATAAAATACAATATAGACTATAACTATAATCTATATTTCAAAATATAAAAGGAGGTCTTTGTTATGAAAAAGATTTTATTTCAAGGCTGTGGAACAGCTATCGCAACACCATTTAACGAGGAAGGGGTTAATTTAAAAGAATTTGCAAAATTATTAGAAGAGCAAATTGATCAAGGAGTAGATGCTATAATAGTTTGTGGAACAACAGGAGAATCTGCTACAATGACAGAAGAAGAAAGATTGCAAACTATAGAATGTGCAGTAAAAACTTCAAAAGGAAGGGTACCTATAATTGCTGGTACAGGTTCAAATAATACAAAAGCAGTAATTGAAATGAACAAAAAAGTAGAAAAATTAGGAGTGGATGGCGTTTTAATAGTAACTCCATACTACAACAAAACTACTCAAAAAGGTTTAATAGAGCATTATAAAATTATAGCCCAAAATACTACACTACCTATAATTCTTTATAATGTTCCAAGTAGAACAGGTGTAAATATTTTGCCACAAACTTGTCTGGAATTATCTAAAATAGAAAATATTGTAGCGATAAAAGAAGCAAGTGGAAATATTTCACAAATTGCAGAAATAGCAAATTTATGTAGAGATAACCTTAATATTTATTCAGGAAATGATGATCAAATTATACCAATACTTTCATTAGGAGGAAAAGGTGTAATTTCTGTACTATCAAACATAAAACCAAAATATACCCATGACATGTGCGAAAAGTTTTTTGAAGGAGAAATAGAAGAAGCTTGCAAAATGCAAATTGATGCAATTCCATTAATAAAAGCTCTATTTTCAGAGGTTAATCCAATACCAGTTAAGGCAGGACTTAATATGATTGGATATGATTATGGAATTCCAAGACTTCCTTTAATAGAAATGTCTGATGAAGGAAAAGAAATTTTAAGAAAAACATTATAAGGATAAAACCTTAGGAAAGAATAAAAATGATTAAAGATAAAAATATTATTTATAAAGATACCGAATATATGGAAATAGTAAAAGATATAATTTCAAATGAGATGGTTTTAAAAATGAAACAATACAGACAACATTTCGATATTACCTGTTTTGACCATTGCTTGTTTGTTTCATATAATATGTATATAATATGCAAAAAACATAATCTAGACTATAAATCTGCTGCAAGAGCTGGATTAGTACATGATTTATTTTTGTATGATTGGAGAAAAAGAGAGGAAGGAAGAAAGGGATTTCATGCTTTTACACATCCTAGAGCCTCTTATGAAAATGCTAAAAAAATTTTTACACCAAACAAAATAGAAAAAGACATTATACTTAAACATATGTGGCCTGTAACTCCCAAAATTCCTAGGTATAAAGAATCTTTTTTAATAACATATGTTGATAAATATTTTGCATGTGTTGAAAAGAGTTTAAGTAATATAAACATTACTCTTCAAACTAAGGAAATATAAGTTGGCAGAAATTTATTTTAAGGATTTCTAAATATTAATACAAATGAGTTTACTAAAAATATAAGTATTTTTTGAATAATCTTAACTAACTTTCATTTTTTAGTTATTTAGTTAAATAAGATTAGTTCTTAAAATACTTATATTTTAAAAGATGCATAAAAAACATTCTTGCTGAACTATATTTTAAAAATATAAGTTAAGAACTACTAAATAAAAGGAATATAAAATGAATAAAAAAACGAAATTAAAAATTTTAAAAATAATAATATTTATAATAGTTGTTTTAATAATGATATCAGCTACAATTTATCTATTTCCTGTAATGAAAAATTTATCTACTGCAGAAGGACAAGTAGCTTTTAAACAAAAAATAAGTAATTCAGGTATATATGGTGTTTTACTGTTGTTTTTAATACAAGTTGCACAAATTTTTTTGTTTGTTTTGCCAGGAGAGCCAATAGAAATTATATCTGGAATGTGCTATGGAGGTTTTTGGGGAACTATATTTATAATGGCATCTAGTGCAATAATATCAATATTAATATTTTGCCTAGTAAAAAAATATGGAAAGCAATTTATTTATGATTTCTGTGATGAACAAAAAGTAAAGCAATTTGAAAATAACAAAATATTTCAAAATCCTCAAAAAATAAATTTAATAATATTTTTATTATTCGTAATTCCTGGAACGCCTAAAGATTTTTTAACATATGTTGCAGGCTTATGTCCAATTAAATTAAAAAGATTTGTTACTATTTCTGCAATTGCAAGAATACCATCGATAGTTACATCAACGATAGCAGGCGCTAATATAGCTTCTGGGAACTGGAAGAATGCAATTATTATTTATATAGGAATAGTCGCAATTGTTGTTTTATTATTATTTATTTTTAATTTATTTGATAAAGAAAAAACAACAGAATCTATACTGACTAGTATAAAATAGTATTAATGCAGATGGAGAAAACCAATTATGGTTTCCTCCATAAATTTGTCTTTAAGCAAATGTAAGTTTAGGTATATTATGTGTATATAAACCTAAATCCCATCGCAGCCAAAAGGTACTCCGGTGTACGAAGATCTACTTGCAAACGGCAAAAGAGATCAAAGCTTTTAGCATGATTTTTGTTGTTGTGGAAGAATTCTCTTTCCTCAGGAGACATTTGGTCGCTTAGTAATGATTTATCTATGCGCCAACGTTCCAATCCAATCTGCCGAAGGCAGACTGTGTCGCATCTGTTGATATAGTTGATGAGTTCATGCTTTCGAAAATTAAGCCTAACAGGTCCGCATCCTGCATTCCACAAAGACGTGATATATTCATAAACGTCTTCTGTGGTAAATTCCAGTCCATCCTTATGCATATTGATGAAACCTGCTACAGCTTGTTCTTTTTCTAGTGCTACACAACACATAAGTTTCTCCCTTCTACTTCTAGTTTGTCATTATTTCTTTACTATAACTTATTCTCATTATACCGCTAAACCATAATATGCATCTCCCTTCTGTCTATTAGCCAATGAACTACGCCAGCTTAATAAAGACAATAAACATATAAGTATATATAAATATTAGCATATTTTTAAATATTTGTAAAGCGAAACTTAAATTATAAAAATTAAAGAATATAGAGACATAACAGGTTTAAAATATAAAAATATGGGTGGAAGAAAGCAATAATTATTCTCAAATTACAAAAAGATTTAAATATATTGTCAATTGAGAAATTTTACAAAAAGACTAGCATTTATCCCCGTTATTTTACAATTAAATTGTACTGACTAGTATAAAATAGAAGTTGAATTAATAAAAAAAATGTGTTATAATCTTATAGGAAAAATACATTGCAACTTATTAAGGCATTCGATTGTATTAATCTAATATAAAAATAAAAAGGATGGAAGAAGATGTCACTTAGAAATTTTAAAATACCAAAATTTAAATTTAAAAAAATGAAAATGAATTTAGAAGAACTAGAAAATATCGACTACAAAAAATTAGAAAAAAAAGACCACAAAAAAAGGAATACACCATACGAAGATAGCACACATTATAAAACTGTAAAAGAATTTTTTACAAGATCTTTAGAAAAATATCCAAATGAGTCATGTATATTAGAAAAGCCAAATCATAAAGAGCCATATAAGGTTACTACATATAAACAATTTGGAAAAGATGTTTTTGGATTAGGAACAGCATTAACTAAATTACTAAATTTAACTAATAAAAGAGTAATAATTATTGGTGAAACTCAATATGGATGGTATGTATCATACATGGCTATGTTATGTGGAGTTGGAATTGCAGTGCCTACAGATAGAGAATTACCTCTAAATGAATTAGAAAATGTAGTTAAAAGGGCAAGAGCTTCTGCAATAATATATTCACCTAAAAAAGCAGATGATATAAAGAAAATAAAAGATAATCTACCAAATGTAGAATACTTTATAGAAATGAAGTCAAATAAGCCAATAGAAGGTAAAGAAATAGGGTTAGAATATTTAATAGAAGAAGGTAAAAAAATAATAGATTCAGGAGATAATTCATTTGAAAAAATAGAAATTGATCCAGAAGAATTTAAAATATTATTTTTTACATCAGGAACAACCTCAAATTCAAAAGGTGTAATGTTAAATAATAGAAACTTAGCAGAAAATATTAATGCTATTACAGCATATGTTAAACTATATCCTACAGATAGACTATTTTCTGTATTACCTTTACATCATTGCTATGAATCTACAATAGGATTTCTATATCCAATGTCACAAGGTGCATCTATTGCTGTATGTGAAGGTCTAAGATACATAGTTCCAAACTTACAAGAAGCACATCCAACAGCAATACTTACAGTTCCACTTTTAGCAGAAAGTTTATACAAAAAAATAAACGAAAAAATAGTTAAAAGTAAAAAAGCTGGAATGGTAAATGCAATGATTACAGTAAC
>ODAI012878950.1_pt1 | contig 12913 bp, 12 predicted proteins | sample 1539321 | NCBI WGS metagenome assembly ODAI01 (sample SAMN02144231, study PRJEB22623) | gut metagenome | biome: sheep rumen | host: Ovis aries | place: New Zealand | reverse complement strand
TCGGTTATGACGGTTTTTGTTGTGTAACCGTTCCGGCTGTTGCCGGAATTGTCACCGGCATTGTCATTTTTCTTGTAGCCCAGATGCTCATCCATTTCGGCATCAAGAGCTCTGGAATAAAAACGCCTTGTCAGTTTTTTGAGCAAACCGTTTTCTCCCGCTAATTCTTCTGCTGTCATTCCGTGAAAGTCAATCTGATCCAGCAGCTGGTCGATGACATCTTTTTCTTTTGTTTTGGCCAACATTGTACTCCTCCTTAAGAGTATCATATTTGTTAGTCATTTACACAGAAAGTTTTACAAGGTCAGGGATAAAACCTAACATGGTTTTCAAAGCCGTAAAACGACCTTCTCAGTATCGGTCTCCATATTCATTTCGTGCTTCTGCTGTCCATTTGGAGATGAAATCCGTCTTTGCATTTGTATAAGCATCCCGATTATGTTCATATTGTTTCCAAAGCAGGCGCTTCAATGCTTCATATTCTTTTGCCACGTCGGGGTGCTCATTCAGATAATCACGGAAATACAGTTCATCATTGTCACCGGCGTATCGCAAATGAACGTGATACACCTTGTCAGCAAATCCCTTTTCTGTGTATCCCGTATTGAGCGAAATCCGGTTTGTCTCGGAGGACATGACGATAAATCCGTTTTGTTTCAATATCTGCGCTGTATCTTTCATGTCAATGCTTTGAGGAATCTCAACCATCACATCAACGATATTCTTTGCCCATATTCCCTGAATGGCGGTACTTCCAATATGACTGATTCGGACAAGGGGCTGATTTGATAAAAGCCCGGTCAGAGTTTTTTCGATTTCATTGTAGTATTCGTTCCACTTACCATCGTGAGGAACAAGAAATATGGGAAATAATTCCCATAACTCTTCTAACGTCATTTCAGACAAAGCTTTTCCCATGCTACTGTCTCCTCAAATCCCGATTTGTCGTTCTAAATTATCCTGTAATATAAAAGTATTCCTAATTCCAATATAACTAACTATCGCCTTATCCCGATAAATTTGAATTTGCTACTATGCTCTCGGACACATCATTTCACCAGTACAACGATGTGGGCGTTTTCAATCTCGACAAGCCTTTTTGCTCTTAACCCGGCTTGTTCCGCTGACGCTATGATTCTCTGTGGTGTATCCGGATAGATCCGGATTCTTCTGTCGCCCATATCGATCCATTCGCTCTGGTTTTTGTCGATTGACAGGCAGATAAGACCACCATCATTCAACAGCGTACTGATTTTGCTGATCACAAATGACTTATCCTGAAAGTGCATCATAGTCAGCGTGGAATAGATGATATCATATGTTTCTTGGAATATGTGGGTGGAGAAGTCGTCACAGATCAGAGTTATGTTCTGGTAATGCCGAAGATTGTCCCTGGCTCTCCCGATAGTCTTTGGCGAGATGTCTATCCCGGTCAGATGATGACAGTACCCGGCTGTTTTTCCTGCTATTCTTCCTGTTCCAACACCAATCTCAAGGACTGTCTTGGAAGGATCCAGTTCCATCAGATCCTGAAATACCTGTCCATCCCATGATTCCATGTATTGCCGCAAGGCCGGTGGCTCACGGAAGGGATCATTGTTCTCTTCAATCAAGAGATCGTAATGGGTTTTGATGTCCATACGTGATTGCTCCAAATTCCAAGTTTATCTGGCAGATTGCCATTCCTCTCTGGAAAGGCAGGTGATGTGTTCTGTTCGGAGAACACCCTCTATGGCGCAGGGAACATCATAGGCCTTGTGATGGTAATGGAAACCACACTTATCCTGAACTCGCTTTGACTTTTCATTTCCATCAAAGTAACCACACCATATTATATTCAGTTTCCGGGCAATCCCCCGATGGCGATATTCTTCACGGATGCTGACACCCTCTAGGTATCCGACAGGGCTTGTTTTGCATCTTTCTACATAATCGTGACGCGGACAACATAGTGTGCCCCGCACATATTGTCCGTTTTCGACTTCTGCAAGAACGGCAGAGTTCTCTGAATTTATATACCTCACAATGATTTCCACCAGTTCTTCCAAAGTATGCTCCGGCCAAAGGATCCTGACCAACGCTGAAAAATAGCCGGCGTCTACCAGCTCTGCTCGCATAAACTGCCCTCCCATTTTGTTTGCAAATACCGGTTTGTCATTCTAAGTTATCCTGTAAGTTACAAATTCATTTCATCAACAACGCTTGTTGGCTTAACAGTCATTTCTACCCATGCCGGAATAAAACCGCTTTTTGCCGCATTCCGAGCCGATCTGATGTTTGACCACGCAGAGCAATAAAAAGGCACTTTTCCCCGTTCAAGTATTTCCCTCGCCAATCTGCTTGTCAATGAAGATGCGATTCCTTTTTGTCTGTATTCTGGCAGAACATCCACACCTATCTGCCACATCTTGTCACAATCAGCCGAACATGCTGCGAATCCCACCTGTCTGGCGTTATCGTATGCTCCCACGCCAAGCACATCCAGATGCTTGCGATCACTGCAAAGTGCGTTACTCCATTCAGGCAGATACATTTCCTTGAAATCACCCTGACCAAGCACTCGTATTTCATACAAGCAGTCTGAATCAGGTATCCTGTTTACATCAGGAAGATAGTACTCTGCCATGAAACATACTTTATGTCCCTGCTTAGCCAATCTATCATTAAGCCAATGCATGTTCGGAGCCTCAAAGCAATGGTAAAACTCGAATTTGCCGATATACTCCGTTACCAGGTCTGATACTTCTGCTGTAGTTGCAGCAACCACGTTATTTCCGTATGATACAAAGTTGCATGTAATAGGTTCCTTATAATACCTACGTGCATTTTCTCCGAGACAAAAAGGCACAACGACATTACGGTCAGAAAGAAAATCTTTTGGCCGACATCCTATATCTTCTGCAGACTGCTTTAAAGCAATTTCCTTTATCTCTATATTCGTCATATATCAAACCTCATTATTCATAGTGCGTTTTACTGAAGGTCACTGCTGTCCAAGATAAATAAGGTACTGTTTAAAGTCTGTCACTCGTGATATAGTTTCGTTACTACACAAAAACATATCTCATAAGGAATTACAGACATGAACATGTATAACACATTATTCGGACAAATGCTAGAGGCCGTGGAGAGAGCCCGCTTTGACGCGCTGGTAGAAAGCCCTGTTCTGACAGGGACTGTACCGGGAACGCCTCGTGGATGCAGCTTGCGGCGATGCTGTGAGCCCAGATAACGGACGCGAACGGGCTCCGCGGCATCGAGAAAGCGTTCCGTGAAGTTCATCGCAGGTCTCTCCAAAAAGAGATGGATGGTAGAGCTGTTCTTCAAGGCCGTCAAGCAGAACCTCCGCATAACGGAATTCTTCGGAAAGTCGGAGCATGCGGTGTTTACCCGGATTTATATCGCCATAATAGCCTATGTCCTGTTCCTGCTCATAAAGAGGAAGTCTGGATGGACGGCCGCCGCTTCATGCACTTCACCGACATGATCAGGGGCAAGCTTTTCACAAGAACCGACATGTTCCAATGGCTGCAGGGAAAAAGCCCGGAACCTCCACTTTCAGACTTTGAGAGGCTTCAGGCCTGTCTTTCATTCACATTTCCGCCGGGAGCGCATATTTGTTTTTGGGAGCCATATCCTTTTTGACGGCACACGAAATTGATTCCCCCGGCTCTTTTTGGGGGAGGCTTGACGTTTTGGCGGTAAAAGTACATAATCGGAGTGTTATGGCAAAGGAACACAGGAAGGAAGAACGGTTTGACGATTACGGGCACGTGGATGCGGGGGAACTCTGCACGCTTCCGGGGGTACTTGACGATATCAGCCTCAAGGGATGCAAAGTCCGCTTTCCTATTCCTGTCGCTATCGACATGGAGAATGACTATCATCTGAATATATCGTTGCCGCACCGGAATGCGGCTACATCGCTCCGGCTGCTCTGCCACCCGCAGTGGAAGCAGATGAGCGAGAACGGCACGCAGATAGGATTCAGCTTTCTCCGCTCGATGGATACCCCTTTGCTGAAGGACTATATCCGCTCCTTGGAGCGTGCCGCGGGGCCGCAGGACGATGTGTATAGCCTTATCATAAATACGCAGCCGGTGTTTGTCGGCTGATGGCTGCAAGCAAAGAATTCCTTCCCGGAGCGGCATTCCTTCCTTTTGCCGGGGCGGGAAGCATGATGGAGGAGGAATTTGCCTCCAGATTCCGCAGGAATCTCTCCGCCTCCCGTCGCTACGGCGATTTGCTCTACCTGCCGGACTATGACGGCGCCGCAGAAGGCGTGCCCTACTGGTGCCGTTGCGCCATGCTGCGGCCGTTTATGCTGCGATTCGATTCCATCGGGGATGCCGCCGCCGCGCTGCGGGAGATACAGCGCTCATGGGCGCCGTACCAGTTCACCTGCTTCCGGCGGGCCGCACTTATACAGGATAAGCTGCCGTACGTAAACCTGAGGCCCCGTTCATTCCCTTTTTCCATTCCGTCGAGCCCCATCGGGCTCTACACGCTGCTTGACGAGCACACGATTATCGCTTCCGCGGAGACGACGAGCTGCCTTCCGGCTGGTGCGCTTGTGCTGGAGGAAGACCACGTGAATCCGCCAAGCAGGGCCTATCTTAAGATACAGGAAGGACTTACGCTTGCCCGGCATTTCTTTGTGGCTGAGCTGCCGCGTGGGGGGCAGCGCTGCTTTGAGGCGGGAGCCTGCCCTGGCGGCTGGACATGGGTGCTGGCAGGGCTGGGCGCGCAGGTGCTCGCCGTGGACAGGACTGAGCTGGCTCCTGCGCTTATGCAGAACCCGCTCGTGGAATTCCGCGCGCACGACGCCTTTACGCTCCCGCCGCTGGAGCTGGGCGCCTTTGACTGGGTGTTCAGCGACGTTATCTGCTACCCGGAGCGGCTGCTCGGCTGGGTACGGGGCTGGCTGGAAAGCGGAATGACGCGCAGGATGATATGTACCATAAAGATGCAGGGCGCCGTGGACTGGGCGCTCGTGGAGGAATTTGCCGCTATCCCGGACAGCCGTGTCGTCCACCTGAACTACAACAAGCACGAGCTTACGTTCATCCACTGCGCTCAGGACTGAAATCCCGCCGGATACGCCCCTGAAAAGGGGGCGGCAGCTATCTTTCATTTTCCTCTCTTTTCTGCTATCATAGTGCGCATGAGAAGATTTCAGACATGTACCTGCGTTTTGCTTCTGTCGGCGGCACTTGCCGCGCCTGTTTCTGCAAAGGGCTTTTTCAGCAAGCTCTTCGGGAAAAGCAGCACCACTGCGGCCGGCAGTGTCGGCGCTGACCGGGAGCAGCTGATGCTCGTGTCGGCCGAGGATATGGACAAGGCCGCGACGGAGCAGTACGCGCAGATTATCAAGGAAGCTGGGGCAGCGGGAACGCTGAACACGGACAAGGCTGTCTACGACCGCGTGCAGGTCGTGGCAAAAAAACTGATAGCCCAGACTGGCGCCTTCCGCGAGGATGCGTTGAAATGGGACTGGCAGGTGAACGTTATAAAGGAAGACACTGTGAACGCGTGGTGTATGCCGGGCGGGAAGATTGTCGTGTACACGGGGATTATCGATGCCCTCCAGCTGACTGACGGGGAGCTGGCGGCGGTTATGGGACACGAGATTTCCCACGCGCTCAAGGAGCACAGCCGCGAGCAGGCAAGCAAGCAGTACATCCAGCAGACGGGCATTTCCGTCGTTACCCAGGTAGCAGGCCTGAGCGAGACCGGGCAGGCTGTGCTCGCGCTCGGGGTCCAGTACGGGATTACGCTGCCTTTTAGCCGCGAGTGCGAGACCGAGGCCGACAATATGGGCACGGAGCTGATGGCGCGGGCGGGTTACGACCCCCATGACGCCATCTCTGTCTGGGAAAAGATGAACAAGCTCGGCAGCAGCCCCCTGCCAGAAATTCTTTCCACCCATCCTTCGAACGAAAGCCGCATCAAGAACCTGACGGGTATCGCAGAGAAGGTTGACCCGCTCTACAAAGAGGCGAAGCGCTAGTGCTTTTTGCGTGCTTGCGGGCGGAATGAGCGCTAGTCCTCGCCGCCGGCGATATCTCCAAGACGGTAGGGCGTCATCTGGTAGACATAATAATTGAGCCAGTTTGAGTAGAACAGGTGCGCCGTGCTGCGCCACGTGGAATAGACCGGCTTGGAAGGGTCATCATCCGTAAAGTAATGTTCGGGGAGGTGCGGTGAGAGCCCCTTGTCCTTGTCCCTGAAGTATTCCTTTGCCAGCGTGTCGGGGTCGTATTCGAGATGTCCCGTCATAAAGATGGAGCGGTTGTCAAGGGACTTTGCGAGTGTCATGCCCGTCAGCTCGGAATCAGCGAGCAGGGCGAGCCGGGGGTGGGCGCGCACGTCCCCGGCATCGATTTTTGTGTAGCGGGATGTCGGCACGGGGAAAAAGTCGTCAAAGCCGCGCAGCAGCGGCTCGGTGGGCGCGATGAGCCGGGAGTAGTAGATGCCGGAGAGCTTGCGGGAGACCTCGTGCTTGGGGATGCCGTACAGGTGGTAAAGCCCTGCCATCGCGCCCCAGCAGATGTAGAGCGTGCTGAATACGTTGCGGTGGGCATAGTCCATGATGCGGCACAGCTCCTCCCAGTAGTCCACCTGCTCAAAGGGCAGCTGCTCCACAGGCGCGCCGGTGATAATCATGCCGTCGAATTTCTTGCCGAAGATGTCGTCGGAGGAAAGATAGAAGCGGCTCAGATGCGCGGAGGATGTGTTCTTGGAGACATGACCCGCTATCTGCACGAGCGAGACGTTTATCTGCAGCGGCGTGTTGGAGAGCATCCTGAACAGCTGCGTCTCGGTCACTTCTTTGGTGGGCATCAGGTTGACGATGGCAATTTCCAGCGGGCGGATATCCTGGGACGCAGCGCGCTCGCCGGTCATGACAAAAATGTTCTCCCGTTCCAGCGTCGAGTATGCAGGCAAATCCGAATCAATCCTAATGGGCACCGTTTCCTCCTGCGGGCGCCGCTGCCAGAAAGCAGCCGGAGGCGCCCGTGTTACCAGACCGTCCGGAAAGCCGAGCTTTGCGCCGGTCTTGCATAATAGACTTGTCCGGAAACCGGGTTCCCGGACGGCTCTATTATAGCAAAACACACACAAATATGCTATACTCGCCACATGAGCACGAACACTGACCGCAAAGCTGCGGTAAAAAAGCTGCGAACCCTCGTCCTGACGCCGAAAGCGGACGTAGAGGAATTCCGCACGAGGATAGAAGACACGTTCAGCACGATTTTTCTCCCGAACAACGTGGAGCGGGAAGAGAGGGACATCGGCGGAGTCCGCTGCGACATGCTTGTGCCGGAGCTGTATTCCGCGCAGCGGGTCATGCTGTACGTGCATGGCGGCTCCTTTGCGGGCGGCTCCCGCGCCAGCTACCGCAATTTCTGCTCGTCGCTGGCAAATTCCTGCTCATGCCGCGTCGTGGTGCCGGAATTCAAGCTGCCGCCCACCCATCCCTTTCCGGCGTCCATCGACAATGTGATGGCGGTTTTTCAGGCGCTCTACGAGGAGGCGCAGGATTCCGGCGGGGGGGTATCTGATTCCGGCGGCGCGGGGCAGAATTCCGGATCCGAGCCGCGGAAAATCATCCTTGCCGCAGACGGCAGCGGCGCCAGCATTGCCCTTGCGGTCTTCCTCAGGCTGGAGCAGCAGCAGCGCCCCTGTGTCGGCAACATCGTGCTCTTTTCCCCGTGGCTGGACGTGGCCTCGGATTGCCCGCAGATAAAGGGGCGCCACGTGCACGACGAGGTTATCTCCGGGAACGATATGCACCGCGCGGTGGACTTGTACACCTACGCGTCGAACTTTACGAATCCACTAGTCTCGCCGCTCAGGGCGTCCGGGGAGGATTTTGAGGGCTGCCCGCCGGTCTACATCCAGCTTGGCGCCGGGGAGATGCTCTATGACCAGGCCGAGACGTTCCGCCAGAAGCTTGTGGGGGCGGGCGTGTCCGTCATCATGGATATCTGGCCGGACATGATGTATATGTTCCAGATGGCGGACGAATTCCTGCCGGAATCGCACCTTGCCGTGGAGAAGCTGGGCAAATTCATAAACCGGCGGGACGATACCGAGGACGAGGCGACGCGGCGGGAGCGCGAGGAAATCCTGCGCAAGAACAATATCGTCCGGGAGTAGCGGATGGAGCTGCTTTCCCCTGCGGGCAGCGCGGACAAGCTCCGCTACTGCTGGACATACGGCGCCGACGCCGCCTACATAGGGCTCAAGAATTTCTCGCTGCGCGTAAAGGCGGATAATTTTTACGGGGAGGAATACCAGAAAGTCCGCGCGCTGAAGGAGCGCTTTCCCGGAAAAAAGCTGCATTGCGCGCTCAACATATCGTTCCACAACGGGGAAATCGACCGCTTCCTTGCGGATATCCCCTACTTCCGCCTTTATCCTATAGACGCGTTTATCGTACAGGATCTGGGCATCGTCCCCATCCTGCAGCGGGAATTTCCCGGTACGGCGCTGCACCTTTCCACGCAGGCAAGCTGCATGAACCGGGAGGCCGTCAAGGTCTACAAATCGCTCGGTTTCAGCCGCATCGTGATGGGGCGCGAGGCGTCGCTCCGGGAGATAGGAGAAATCAAGGATGCCGTGCCGGATATGGAGATTGAGTGCTTTGTGCACGGCGCGATGTGCATCGCCTATGCGGGGCGCTGCCTGATGAGCGCGTACCTAAACGGGCGGAGCGCACAGGAAGGTTTCTGCTCGCACACCTGCCGCTGGGACTACGATGTGCTCGCCAACGAGGAGGCCGTTCAGGCCGCGGCGCGCGCGGTGGCCCAGAGCGGCGCGCTGGCGCTGCGGGAGCACAAGCGCCCCGACGAATATTTCCCCGTCTATGAGGGCGACAACTTTACCGCCGTGCTCTCGTCCAAGGATTTGTGCATGATAGACCACCTTGCCCAGCTGAAGTCGGCCGGTGTGGACTCGCTCAAAATCGAGGGGCGCATGAAAAGCGTCTACTACGTGGCAATCGTCACCAGCGCATACCGCAAGGCGCTGGACGCGCTGGAAGGCACCATCAGCGCGGAGGAGGCGGCGCCGTTCAGGGAGGAGCTCTTCAACGTGAGCCACCGTCCCTTCTCCACAGGATTTTACTTTGGCAGGGAGGAAGCCGACAAAACGGCAAGCGGTGCGAGCGACAGCCCGTGGCAGCTGGCGGCGCAGGTGGGAGAGCCGTACAGCGACGAAGCGAGGGACGCCGTGCTCGCAAAGGGCAGGGAGCTGAAGGAGCGGCGGCAGGCGGCATTCGATGCGCTGGTACCGGCGGCTCAGGCCGCGTGGCGGCGGCGGGAAGCCGCGTTGCCCGACAAATACCTGCCGCCCGTGGAAAACCGTGCCGGCTGGAGGATGTACCCCGTGGAAGCGCTCAACATGATAGGGCAGGACAGCACGCTGGAGCTCATCACGCCGGAGCGCGGCGCGCAGAGGCTGGGCAGGGAAGACTTCCTGCTCGTGAACCCGAACACCGGGGAGGTATACCGCTGGGTCTGCGCGGATCATCCCTGCGTCATCTATACGCGCATTGTGTGCCCGGATGGCTCGCTGCTGCGGGCACAGGCCGGGGAGGAGACGGCATGACAGAGACATTCGAGACGAACACCACGGAAACCAATCCGCAGAAGCTCATTGACACGTTCTTCGTGCAGTTTCCGGAGAACTATACGCCTGATGAGGAGGAGGAAATCCGCCGCGCATGGGCATGGCTCATCCAGAAGACCGGCTCCCTCCAGCGCAAGTGCGGCAAACCCTACTACCTGCATCCGCTGCGCGTCGCCTGCGTGCTTGCGGGGAGCCGGCTCGGCGCGGATGCCGTCATCGCAGGTTTCTTCCATAATATATTGGAGGTCGATGGCGGCTGCCTGCCGGACATCGAGGCGCAGTTCGGCAAGGACGTGGCGGCAATCTGCAGCGGTACGGCGCGGCTGACCGGGCTCAAGACCGAGAGCCGCACCATGCAGGAGGCGGATTCCGTCCGCAAAATGCTTTTTGCCCTGACCGATGACATCCGCATCATACTCGTAAAACTGGCAGACCGTCTTGACCGCATGCGGAACCTGCGCAACGTCAGCGAGGAAGCCCAGCGCGCGGTCGCAAAGGAAGTCATCGATATCTGGAGTCCGCTTGCGGGGCGGCTCGGCATGAACGACGTAAAGAACGAGATGGAGGATTTGAGCCTGAAATACTCCAACCCGGAGGCATTCCAGCAGATAAAGGCCATCGTCGCGCAGAAAAAAGGGGAGCGCGACGGCTACCTGCAGGCGGCGGTCAAAAAAATCTATTCCGCCACTGAAAAGGCTGGCATCCACGTGAACATCACGAGCCGCGCAAAGCATTTCTATTCGATTTACCAGAAAATGCGCAAGCGCAACAAGGAGCCGGGGGAGCTCTACGACCTGTTGGCGCTGCGCGTCATCTGCGCCACCGAGCAGGAATGCTATACGCTTGTAGGAATCGTGCACAGCCTGTGGAAGCCGATGGACGGCCGCTTCAAGGACTACATCGCCATGCCCAAGGCGAACGGCTACCAGTCGCTGCACACCACCGTCATCTGCGAGGGAAAACCTCTTGAGATCCAGATACGGACGGAAGCCATGCACAACATTGCGGAGCATGGCGTCGCCTCTCACTGGCTCTATAAGAAGGGCACGAACCACGATATGGTAAAGGCCGATGACCTTGGCCTCATCAACCAGCTCAAGGAGCTGCGCGACGAGCATCTGAGCGACGAGAATTTCTTCAAGAAGCTCAAGGACGAGCTGCTGGGCGACGAGATATACGTTTTTACGCCCAAGGGCGACGTAAAGCGGCTGCCCGCGGGCGCGAACGCCATAGACTTTGCCTACGCCATCCATTCTGCGGTGGGCGAGAAAATCGTGGGCGCAAAGGCTGACGGCAAAATCATCCCGCTGACAGCGCCGCTCAGCAACACGCAGATTATAGAGGTGCTCACGAACCCGCAGGCGCATCCCACGCAGGGGCAGCTGGCGGCGGTCAAGACCTCAAAGGCCCGGCAGCGTATCCACGCGTGGCTTACGGAGAACGACCCCACGTTCATAGACAGGGAGGCGCAGGAAAAACGCGAGGCGGAGATTGCCGCGAACACGCTCTATTCCAGACAGGTGGCGGAGCGGCGTGCCGCAGAGAAAAAGAAGCGGCCACCGAAAGAGGAGAAGACCGACTATACCGGCAAGATACGCATAGATGACACCACCAATTTCTTTGTGACCATCGCGCGCTGCTGCAATCCTGCGCCCGGTGACCCCATCGTGGGCTATGTGTCGCGCAAGCGCGGCATCACTGTCCATGCGGCAACCTGCCTGACATTCCAGCGCATCCCGGACATAGAGCGGCGCAGCATCCCCGTGGAATGGGACACCGGCGAAAGCAAAAAAAACAGCCGCCAGAAAGAAAAGGAAGCCGCCCGTACGGAAAAACTCAAGGAGCGCTCCAAGCAGAAGAATCTGGAGAAGACCCGCTTTCCCCGCCAGCGCTAGGCGCCCTGCCACACGCCGTACACGTCGCGCAGCTGTCCGGACAAGTCCCGGTGGATGCGCGTGTCCGAGAAGCCCGCCGCGCGGAACAGGCGCTCCGTCGCCTCCGCGTTGTATTCCCCTGCCTCTATCACAAGCACCCCTCCGGAACGCAGATGCTGTGCGGCCTGCGGCACCAGAGCGCGCATGAGCCCGAGTCCGTCTCCTTCCTGCGTCGGGCAGCCATGCTCGTCCACATCGCCGTCAAGCGCGAGCACCGGCTCGCCGCGCCCGTCCTGCAGCAGGACCGCGACTTCCTGCGCGGGGATATACGGCGGGTTTGCCACGATGATATCAAAACTTGCGCTGACGGCAGCAAAAAGGTTGCTGCGGACAATCGTTACCCTGTCCTGCAAGGCGGGGGGCACAAGCGAGCGCAGGTTCTGCCGTGCCACGGCAAGCGCGTCCTCGCTGATATCGGCGAGCGTTAGTCCGGGCGGCACAATGCCCCCGTCGGCGCAGGCGCGCAGGATGCTCAGCCCCACGCAGCCGCTGCCCGTGCACATGTCGCACAACGTCAGCGCGCTCGCGGAAGCGTGTTTTTCCTGTATGGCATGGATGGCGTTCTCCACGAGCAGCTCGGTATCTGGTTTGGGGATGAGCACGGCGCGGCTGACCGCAAAATCGTAGCCGAAGAATTCCTTGTGCCCGGTGATATAGGCGACCGGCAGCCCTGTCCGGCGCGCGGTTACACTATCGCGGAAGCGGCGCTCCTGGGCATCGGTAAGCAGCGTCTCTCGATGGAACAGGAGGAATGTTTTGTCGCAGCCCAGAATGCTGCTGAGCATACAATCTGCGTCAAGCTCCGGCGTAGGGCTCAGCTGCAGCTGCTCCCGGCCCCAGCGCCGCGCGGTGGCGATGTCCATCGCGGCGGTTACTTCTCGCCCAGCTCGCTCACGTCGCGCAGCTGCTCTTCCTTTGCGTAGACGTTGAGCGCGTCCAGCATGTCGTCCATGCCGCCCATCATAAAGCCCGGCAGGTTGTGCACCGTCAGATTGATACGGTGGTCGGTCACGCGGTCTTGCGGAAAATTGTAGGTGCGGATTTTCTCGCTGCGCGCGCCCGTTCCGACCATGCTTTTGCGGGCATCCGCGCGCTCGGTCTGCTTCTTGGTCTCCTCAAGGTCAAAGAGCCGTGCGCGCAGCACGCGGAATGCCTTTGCCTTGTTCTTCACCTGTGATTTTTCGTCCTGCTGGATGACGACGATGCCCGTGGGAATATGCGTCAGGCGGACTGCGGAATCCGTGGTGTTGACGCACTGGCCGCCCGGTCCCCCGGCACGCATGACATCTACGCGCACATCCTCCGGACGGATGTCGATTTCCGTCTCCTCGGCCTCCGGC
>ODAI011819195.1_pt1 | contig 12913 bp, 9 predicted proteins | sample 1539321 | NCBI WGS metagenome assembly ODAI01 (sample SAMN02144231, study PRJEB22623) | gut metagenome | biome: sheep rumen | host: Ovis aries | place: New Zealand | reverse complement strand
CTGATGCATTTTTGCTCTCTGGCTGCACGAGATGTGATGTTATGCGCGGTTTTTTGCCGCCCGTTACGACGTTTTCCCAGGTGGCGAAATTCCAGAAGGACCCGAAACCGCGCATTCCGTGCAATCTGATGCAGCGCGAAAGCCGATTTGCATGAGATTGCGCGTTATGCGCAGTTGTGTTGCGGTGGGCCGTCGAAGCTGCGCATTGCAAGCGACTTAATGGGTTTACGGTCCTATCGGTGAACGGGAGCGTCCGTGAAAAGTCTGTGAAAGGTGGCAGTCGACCCCGCAGAGGGCTTTGTGTGAACGGCCTCGAGCTTTTCTTCGAGGTCGGAACGCATAAAGCGTACTGCCAGGCTCTCGTATCTCCCATTCGCTTTATCGCGAATCACCGAAATGATTTGAACGTGGCCTTGAAATACTCCTTCTGATATTTCTTCACGGCCTTGTATGCTGATGTGCCGTAATCCGCGTTTTGTTTGGCCTTTGCGTATGCAACTTTGTTGAATGTGGCTAGCTTCAGCAGCCTCTTCTGGTCTTTCACCTGCGCGGGTAGATAGTACGGCCAATTCGAATCATTCTGCGCATACCAAATGAAATACGGTATGTTTTTGGAGAGAAGAACGACGACATTCGTTGCGTACTGATCCTGCAGCCTCATCCTTTTCGTTATGACGGGATCGAAGCCGCTACCAAAACCCGTGATGGCGCCGCTCATCACCGAAGAGAGAAGGAAGCGGTTATCGCCTTTGTGCCCCTTGAGGTAGATGTCCGTTCTATAATGACGGACCCAATTGCCCCATTTGTTCTGACCCTCTGAGCTAGTCGTCTTCCATTGCACCTTGCCTTGCCAGTACTTGGGAATCTTGAATCGGTAATCCTTGGTCTTAACCCAGTAACCCGATTTTGACGACTGAGCGGTCAATCCGACGCCCTTGCCCGTTTGAGTGGAATAGATTGCTTTTATGCTACTTGCTGATAATTGCATCTCGGAACTGGCGTAGGCTAACGTGGGGATTAAGGCAATTGCCAACGTCAGCACGGTAACGAGCGAAACAACTCTAGCAGACTTCGCGACTAAACTTGTTCGTACTATTGTTCCTATCCTCTATAGCAGATATTCCTCAACTGCAATAAAAACTATGCGCTTATCACTCCGTTATGATGAGTCATTGCGTAGAGAAATCATCTGACTTTGACCTTTTCCATGATGATCTTTCTTAGGTAATTCTTCTGTGGACATAGCGATCAACCATGGGCATCTCCCCGAAATGCGCAATTTGAGCATGGTATACACGGCATGCAGGTTAGGGCTTATTCCAGTTGGCCTCGTTCTTGATCCTTGCCATCTTGGCCGTACTGATATCGATTTCAACACCTTCGCCCGCCGTAAGCCTCTTGGTCTTCTTATCGAAAGCGGCCTTCGAAATGGAATCTACGCCTTTAGAGACGCCATAAGACCATTTCCCACTCCACCTAGAGTAACGCTTGTAGGCGACATCCTTGTATTTGCCGCCGCTGTATTTGAGATAGCGGTACGCGGAACCGTTCCATCCGGAGAAATAGTACACGAGCGACCTGGTGGACTTGCGGTATGTCAGGGTGTTCCACTGCACGTCGCTGTAGAATGCATCGTTGACAACGAGTTTCGGTTTGCCGGATTTGATCGTGTAGATGTAATTATGCTTGATTACGCCCTCGTTGCGGGGATAGGCATATGCGATCAGCTCGACCGTCCTGTCGCCAATGATGTTGGCGTATTTGTAATAGACGCAGTAATGTTTAGCCCTGAGACTCTTGAGGACAGGCGCAAAAACCCTCTTCGCCTTCGCCTTCGTCAATGCGCTCTTCGTTATCTTTCGTTGTGTATAAAGCGTGGCGTTCTTGTCGGCATTTGCGAGGTTCTTCGCCTTCGTCTGGTTTGCATATGACTTGCTCTTGTTGCTGTTGGTCTTGGGGGCGGCCTGGTATGTGCTGGCATTTTGCCGGGCGGTAAGCGTAGTTGCAACCTTCAGGTCTGCAGGCGCATCGGTTGCCGCATGGGCCAAGGCGGGCGCCATGCAAGTCACCAGGGATACTGCCGCCATTGCTGCCAGCAAACGACCGAATACTTTCATTTTTGCCCCCTTGCCCTCGTGAGGTTTGCGGATATGCTACTCCATCTTGAATTTTACCGCCTACGAACCCTTGAACCCTCTTGCCGTTCACGACGACGCTCGCCGTCCCGCGTTTTACCGCCTTCATACGCCAACGCGTAATTGACGCCCTTCTTGAGCGACTTGCCCTGGTGGGTGAGTTTCGGGGCGGGTTTCACCACTCTGTCAGTATACTTCTGGGCCCTGAACTTGGCTATTTTAATGCCTGACATCATCGTCCCCTGACACACTTTGGGGTGGCGATGCGGTGTTTCTTAGTGCATGGCTCGGTTGCGTGGTAGAAGGGGGGCGGAGATATTACCATGGGCTTACTTGAAAGGGGGAGCGGCTGAAATGGTGGAGTTAGTGCGCGGGAAGCGGTGCGACGGCGCGGGCGGCGAGGGCGCCGATTCGCGCGGGGGAAGCTTGACGCGGCGGGCGTTCGTGGGTGCCGTGGCGGGCGTGGGCCTTGCGGGGGCAGGTGCGCTGCTTTCGGCGTGCGGCGGCGGCGCGGCGAGTGGCGCGGGCGCAAGCGCTTCGGGCCAGGCGGCTTCATCCTCGGCAGCCGCGGCATCGGGCATGGCATCGGGCGCGGCGTCGAGCGCCGCATCGCCCGAGGCTTCTGGCGCCATCCCCACATCGGCCCGTCAGTTCGAGCAAATATCGCGCACGCTGTTCGCCTTCGACACGGTGGTCACGCTGAAGGCCTCGTGTAGCGAAAGCGCGCTGGACGAAGCGGCGAACTTGTGCGCGCGCTTCGAATCGCTGTTCTCGCGCACTGTCGCCACGAGCGACATCGGGCGCATAAACGCGGCAGGTGGAGCGCCCGTGCAGGTGGCGCCCGAAACGGCCGACATCATCCAGAAGGCGCTGGCATATTGCGCGCAGTCCGAGGGGCGCTTCGACATAACCGTTGGCGCGGCCTCGACCCTGTGGGATTTCAAGCAAGGTGTCGTGCCCGAGCCGGCGGCGCTCGAAGAGGCCGTGAAGCACATCGACTATTCGAAGGTGCAGGTTGAAGGGCAGACCGTTACCCTGCTGGACCCCCAGGCCAAGCTGGACCTGGGCGGCATCGCGAAAGGCTACATTGCCGATGCGCTGTGCCGCCAGCTTGCCGATGCCGGGTGCGACAGCGGCTTCGTGAACCTGGGCGGCAACGTGAAGACCATCGGGGTGAAGCCCGATGGCAAGCCGTGGCACGTGGGCATCCAGGATCCCAACGACGTGGAAGGCGCGGTGGTGGCGGCCGTGTACTCGCAGGGCCAGTCGTGCGTGACAAGCGGCCTGTACGAGCGGCGCTTCAGCAAAGGCGGGCGCGACTATTGGCACATCCTGGACCCGAAAACCGGGTATCCCGTGGAAACCGACCTGGTAAGCGCAACGATCATATCCGATGCGTCCATCGATGGCGACGGGTTCACCAAACCGTTGTTCATGATGGGCCACGATGCGGCGCTTGCATGGATTAACGCACAGGAAGGATTGGAGGGGCTGGTCGTTTCCCGGGATGGAGCCATTACCCAATCCGACGGTTGCCATGCGGAGTTGCGGTAGCGTGGCGCGTAAGGCGAACATCGTGCTAGGTGCGGTCGTTGCAATCGTGGTTGTGGCAGCGGTGGCTGCGTTCGCCATGCTGCAAGCCCCCTCTGCGCAAACGGATGCGCACGGCGCATATCGCGCCATCGTGCACGACGCCGATGGCAAGACGTGGGAGCTGCCCCTGGACCGCGACGGCGAAACCGTGGTCGAAACCAGCCTGGGAACGAACGTCGTCGCGGTCGAGTCCGGTGGCGTGTTCGTGCGCGAAGCCGATTGCGGCAACCAGGACTGCGTGCACCAGGGCCGCATCGATGCGCCCGGCAAGCAGATAATCTGCCTTCCGCACAAGCTGTGGATAGAAATCGTGGCATCCGACGATCGGGGCGCTGGCCAGATGGACGTGGCTGCGGTGGCCGGCAGCGGCAGCAGCGGCGGCGATGGCGATGGCGATGGCGAGAGTGCAAGCGACGGGGATGGGCTCGATGTCGTCGCCCGCTAATGCCCCCCGCGAAACGCAGTCCCGTGCCCTTACCTTCGACGAAGCGCGCCGCTGGGCGCGCGTCGGCGTGTTGGCTGCGCTGGCGCTCGTGTTCGGCTATATCGAAACGTTCATACCGCTGCCCGTTCCCGTGCCGGGGGTGAAACTGGGCCTGGCCAACATCGTGGTGTTGGTGGCGCTTGTCGTGCTGGACGTGCGCAGTGCTGCGGTCGTCGCCCTGGTGAAGGTGCTCGCAGCGGGCTTTCTGTTCGGAAATCCCCTGATGATGCTGTATTCCCTGGGCGGCACCGTGCTCGCATTCGCCGCGATGGCGGGCCTTACGCGCATTCGCGGCATATCGCTTGTGCTGGTGGCCATCGCGGGCGCCATCCTGCACAACGTGGGCCGGCTGGCGGTGGCCTCGGTGGTGTTGGGACCGCCCGCCGTATGGGCGTCTGCCCCGTTGCTCATGGTCGCCGCATGCGCCACCGGTGCCCTGAGCGGCGCCGCCGCGCGCTACACCGTCAACGCCCTGCAAGACGAACGGCGGCCATCGTGAAGGCGCTTTCCCGCATGGACCCGCGCGTGAAGCTGCTCTGCTTGGCGGCGTACTTCGTGGCGGCGTTGCATGCGCGTTCCGCAGCGGCGCTCGGGGCGTGCCTTGCCGTTGCCGTGGGGCTGGCGTTGGCCGTGCGGCTGGATGCGCGCACCATTGCCCGCGTGGCGAAACCGCTCGTGCCCATCGTGGTCATCACCGTAATCGCGCAGGTGCTCTACACGCAACAGGGCACCGTGCTCGCGCGCATCGGCCCCCTGGCCCTGACCGCGGATGCGCTCGTGGAATCTGCGCGCATGATTGCCTGCCTGCTGTGCCTGGTGCTTGCAAGTGTGTCGTTCATGCGCTGCACCGGCACCGAGGATTTGCTGCAGACCATAGACTGGTGCCTGCGGCCGCTGCGCCGCCTGCGCGTGCGCACCGATGGCTTCTCGTTTGCCCTCTCGGTGGCGTTTCGCTTTGTTCCCGTGCTATCGGCCGAATTCCAACAGGTAAAACGCGCCCATGAAGCCCGCCTGGTCAGGTTCGAGGGCGGCGTGCGCACGCGCCTGGGCGCCTACATGCGCCTGTTCGCGCCCCTCGTGCGCAACACGTTTCGCCACGCCGACGCCCTGGCCGCCTCGTCGGTTTCGCGCTGCCTGGGCCACGCTCCTGCCCGCACGTCCCTGCATCCCCCCGCCGGCCTCGGCGTTCCCGAAGCACTCTGCGTCGCCGCCGCGGTCGCGCTCCTTGCAGTTGCGTTCGCTGCGTGAGGGAGGGGCCAACGGGGACGGAGGGGTCTCCTTCGTCACCTGCTTGGTTGCCGCTTGGCGTCGGACTAAAGAGCGGCATTCCCCTAAACGCACGCGGCCGAATTCGCCAAATCGAGCCTTGCCTAGGACCAGTCGGAGCGTCGTCGCCGAGAGCGGACAACGCCCTCCGCCCCCGTTGTCCGCTGTCTCCCTGTGGTTTGCTTATCCTTGGAATAGATGCTAGCATGCTAGCATCTAAGGAGGTTCTATGGCAACGGCTCAGCTTAACGTGCGAATAGATGCTGGTTTAAAGGCAGCAGGGGATGCTGTTCTCGAGCGGTTCGGCGTCTCGTCGGTACAGATTGTTCGCAGCGCGTGGCAGTACATGGTGGATCATCAGCGGTTACCCGATTTCGTTCAAGAGAATGCGGCGGATCGGGCGGATCGGGCAATCGCCGAAACGGATGCGGGCGCCGGGATGGCGCTCAGGCTCGCGCGGGAGGCTGGTCTCCGTGCGGACTTCGAGGCGATGTCTTACGAGCAGCTTCGCCAGAGCGCTTACGAGGAAATGCTTATCGAAGAGGCGCAGCGCCATGCGTAAGGTCATGCTAGACACCAACGTAATAGTCGACTACCTCATGGGCCGAGAACCGGGCTGTTCGGACGCCGCGAACATGATTGCGATGCACGTCGCCTGCGAACATGCCGTCCATGTTTCCGCGTTGTCGCTGAAAGACGCATATTTCCTCGTGTCAATGCAGTTGAAGCGAATGGAGCGGCTTGCGACGGGGGATTTGAGCGAGGGGATGGCGAAGGCGGCCAACGAAGTCGCCTGGTCGTGTGTGCGGCAGCTCATCGACAACACGATCGTCTTGCCGACCGGGCGCGCCGAGAGCCTGCAAGCGTTCGTTCTTCGTTCCGCCCACGCAGACTTCGAGGACGACCTTGTCGTGGCAACGGCGCTTGGCAATGGCATCGACCTGCTTGTGACTAACGACGCGGAGCTTGTAAAGCATGCTCCGATTGCATGCCTGACAAGCTCAGACGCCGTTGTCCTTTTGGCTGCAGAGCACGCTGGAATTTAGGGCGAAAACAACGGGGACGGAGGGTGTTGTCTTCTGTGACGAAAGGTGGTCGACTATGGTTCGAAGCGCCAGGAAGCAGATTATCCTCGTCCTGTGTCACGCTGTGTGGTGCGCCGTTTGTCCCGTTTTTGCAGCATTCGTCTGAATTCTCTGTTTTTTACTATTGCTTTCTGTGTAGTTTTCTTTAGATTTCACAATGAATAGCTAAAAGCGCCTCGGCTGGCCGTTCATGCGCGGGCCGAGACGCAGAAGGCGATTGAAAATCGAATATTACAGCTTTTCGTGGCCACGCGAAGGCGCAAGCGCAACGTGCAATCGCGTGGATGAACAAGGGAACCGGGTGAAATTCCTGGGCGGAGCCGCCGCTGTAAGCGTCAGGCACCGCATCCGTCGGCGAAAGTCGGTCACTGGGTCTTATGCGCTTCGGAAAGAAGAGCGCACAAGGGGCCTGGGAAGGCAGGATGCGGGGCAAGGCCACACGACCTCAATGACGCGAGCCAGAAGACCTACGAGAAGCGAAGACGTCGATGCGGCACTGGCGAGTGCGGTCGGCGGAAGCGATGGCGAAACCAGCGCGGCATACGTGCAGCCAAAGCCATCGGGCGCAGCGTTTCACGCACGCAGCGTGGCAGGGCCCCGCAGGCGCGGGCCTTTCCGGCACAGGTGCATGCAACGGGCGATAAAACAGTGGACATGCGGGAAAACGGCCGCAGTCACCGGGCAGAAACACAATCTGCCCGATGGCTGCGGCCGTTTTCGCGTTTGCGGGATGACAAGGGGACAGCTCGTTTGCCAAGCGGGCCGTCCGGCCGGCGGGTGTTGCGGGCTGCCGCAGCCCAAGGCGAACGACCTGCCCCCTTGTCATCTGGCGGTAGGGGCGGACGGCTTCGGGCGTTCGCCGCAAGGACCAAGGGGAAAGGAGGAATCGATGGGCAGAAGGAGACGGGCTCAGGCCAAGAAGGTAGCCAGCGTAGTGTTCTCTGCGGTGCTGGCGTTCACCCTCGCAATGCCTGCCAATGCTCTTGCCGTTGTGTCGACGGGGGGAGGTGACCTTCAAGCCGTAGATTCCTCGCAGGTGAATCCCAACAAGGGCACCGGCGATGGCGCATCGGCAGACGGCCAGCAATCTGGCCAAGATGCGCAAGGGGATTCAACCACCCAGGCCGCCTCGGCGGAAAGCCAGGCGCAAGCGGGGCAGCCCGCTCGGGCCTCGCTTATGAACCTGGGCGCTCAATCCGACCCGGAATACGAAGGACCCTATTCAGGCGGTTCGGGCACGGAGGAAGATCCGTGGCGTATCTCGACCGTGGAAGACCTGCAGGAAATGGCTGCGAAAAACCACGGCTACGACGGCACCAGCGACTACTTCAACTTCGAGGGCGAGTACTTCGTCCTGACGAAAGACATCGACCTGTCTCCCGCATGTGGCGAGGTGGATGGATCTCCGCAAAACGATGCCAACTGGGTGCCCATCGGCAACTCGCAGTACTGCTTCTTCGCGGGCCACTTCGACGGCCAGGGCCATACGGTCAGCAACCTCTACATTAACAGTACGAGCGGCTATTCGGGCCTGTTCGGCTGCATCGGCGTTACCAGCAGGTTCGGCGCAACAATCGAGAACCTTACCGTAACGGGCGAGATGCGCGGCAACGGCGCCCAATATCGTGGCGGCATTGCCGGGTACGTGTATGCCAGCGGTTCGGATCTGAAGACGGCCACCATTCGGAACTGCGCCAACTATGTGGATGTTACCGGCCAGAGCAACTTGGGCGGCATCGTCGGCATGGCGGCAGTGGGGTCGCTGACCATCGAAGGCTGCGTGAACTACGGCGACATCACCCCGGCGTACAACAACTACAACTACGGCGGCATTGTCGGCGTTCTCGGCCAGAACCAGAACCCCTATAACTACACGATCGAGAACTGCGCCAACTTCGGCAACATCGAAGGTGGCTACGCTCAGATCGGTGGCATCGTGGGCACCATCTACGACAGCCAGAACGGCGCCATGAAGATCGTGCGCGACTGCTTCAACGTGGGCACGATTCGCGATTCCAACGGCAACCAGCGTCCGGCCATCGTCGGCAACGGCACGCCCGCTTCGACGCGCGTATACGAGAACAACTACTACCTGAATTCCGGTTCGGACAGCGTGTCGTATGCTACGCCGGTCGATGAAGCGACCATGCGCTCACCGCAGTTCGCGAAGCAGGTCGGCGGCGTGTTCGCCCATACGCCCGACTCGTATCCCACCCCTGCTTGGGAAGGCAAGAGCGGCGCTCCCACCATTACGGCAGAGCCCATGGCTGCCGACTACGTGCAGAATTCGACTGCAACCGCGCTGAAGGTCGAAGCCGAATTCCCGCAAGAGGTCGAAGGCCGCGACGACATTGCCGGCACGGAAGGCGAGCACAGCTTCCAGTGGTACGTCGCCGACAGCGCCGACTACGCGGCGGGCGAGGCCATCGAGGACGGCACGGCAGCAACCTATACGCCGTCTACGGCCGAAATCGGCGAGAAGTGGTACTACGCAATCGTCACCAATACCTTCGACGGCAAGCAGGCGCAGGCCATAAGCGATATCGTGCGCATATACGTGGCCGAAAGCATTGCAGCGGCACCGCAGGTAAGCATAAGCGCGGGCGGCGAATACGACTACTATGCACAGGCGACCGCGCTGAAGGCCACGGTGTCGAACCTGAGCGACCTGGACGCCGTAAGCTATCAGTGGTACAGCAACGCAACGAACGCGAACACGGGCGGCACGCCCATCGCAGGCGAGGTGAACGACACGTTCCTGCCTCCCACCAGCAATCCAGGCACCGTGTACTACTATTGCCAGGTTACCAACACCTATCAGGGCGCAAGCTATGCCTATGCCACGACCGACCCCGTTGCCGTTACCACGCGCGACAGCTTCACCATACGCACGGCCGAGGAGATGCTGGGCTTTGCCACCGCGGTGAACTCGGGCGTGTCGTACAACGGTATCACGGTGTATCTGGCCAACGACATCGACCTGAGCAGCGTCTGCGGACCCGAGAAGGGCAACTGGACGCCCATCGGCAATTACGTGTATCCGAATCCGCAGCGTCCGTTCAGCGGCACGTTCGACGGCCAATATCACACCGTTTCGGGTTTGTACATTAACGAAGCAACCACCCAGCAGCAGGCCTTGTTCGGCTATTTGGCGGGAAGCGCGTCGGTGAAGAACCTCATTGTCGAGGGCTTTGTACATTCGACTGCGAACAGCGTCGCCGGTATCGTCGCAACTGCGAATGGCTCGGGCGTTGTGCTGGAGAATCTGCACAACCGTGCGACCGTTACGGGGCCCGGCGGCGTTGGTGGCGTTGCAGGCGGCGTTGCAGGCGCGAATGTCGGCTCCGGCCGCAACGTTGTCCGCAAATGCAGCAACGAAGGGGCCATATCCTACGGCGGCAGCAGCTGGGCGCAGAGCATCGCTGGCGTTTTGGGGTCGGGGCAGAGAGTCCTTGCGGAGGACCTGTACAACACCGGCTCCGTAACGGTGCAGGCCAATAGCGCATCGAGCATCGCTGGCGTTATAGGCAGCGTTGAAGGCAGCACCGGCAACATCTATCGGAACCTGTACAACGCAGGCGTCCTCGATATCCCGCGCTCCAACTCGAACGGTCCGGTCATCGGTTTCGGCACCGATTCCCGCACGACCGAGAACATGTACTACCTGAAGGGAAGCTTCGACATCAACAAGGTGTATCGTCCCGAATGGCTGGATGGCAGCGTGGATCTGCCGGCGCCTTCGACCGAGGTAACTGCAGAATGGCTTGCCGGGCAAGAGGCTTTGGATGCCCTGGGTGAATCGTTCGTGTACGGTGGAGTTTCGCCCAAGTTCCTGTGGGAGCTCGGTGCGTTCGGCCTTCCGTTGTTCACTGCCCATCCTGCGGAAGGCTCGGCGGACATCGGAGGCGCGTCCGAGCCCATGACGGTCGCCGCGACCGCCGTGGACGGCTTCTCCGGCTACGGGTCTTTCAGCTATCAGTGGTACAGCAACAGCGTTAACTCCATCGTCGGCGGCACGCCGATCGAAGGCGCGACGAGCGCAAGCTATGCAGTGCCCACTTCGGCCAGCTCGTCGAATTACTACTATTGCGAGGTTACCAATTCGGCGGGGTCGGGGGCGTCGCTTGCAAGCATGCCCGCCGCATTCCCGGTGTATAGCGGCAATGACGTTGCAGCGCCCGTTATTAACGAGAGCACTCCCGCGTCGGCCGAATACGGTTTCGGGGCCGTTCCCGAGGCGCTTGTCGTAGACGCGTCGGTTGAAGGCGCTGGTGCGGGTACCTTGTCGTACCAGTGGTACCAGAGCGACGACGAAGTGGCCGATCCCGAAAACGACATACGGATCGACGATGCCACGGGCACGAGCTATACGCCGAACGTCGATGCCGCCGGCACGAAGTACTACTACTGCGTGGTCACGAACACATTCGAAATGCTGAAGACGAAGAGCACCACCAGCAGGGTTGCCAAAGTTACCGTATCGAACGAATACATCGTTCGCACGGCCGAGGACATGTACAAGCTTTCCGATATGTCGAACAACGATTACGTAACGTTCGAGGGCGTCGACATCCTGCTTGCCAACGACATCGACATGCAAGAGGGCGTCGGGGAAGGCGAAGAGCCCCGCGAATGGAACGGCATCGGCGAATTCAGGGGCAACTTCAACGGTGGCGGCCATCGCATCGATAACATCTACTCGACAGATTACTATGGCTTGTTCTACGAAATAACCGCGCCGGTTACCATAGAGAACTTCGTCTTGACTGGCGAGATATCGTGCCATTCCAGCGTCGGCGGCGTGACCTGTTCCGTCCGCCTCCAGGATGCCCAGGAGGGCGAGCACGTAACGTTCCGCAACATCGGCGTCGAGCTTGATGCAACGGTGAACAACTACTATGGCGCCATTGCGAATACGGCAAACGGCGCCGTTATCGAGAACTGCTACAGCATTGGCAATATCGTGGGCGTGAATTTCAACGGCTACGGCTCCTTCAACGGGTTCAATGCTGGCATCTGCTACAGCGGCGCATCGGTAATCCGCAACTGCTACCATATCGGCGACATCAGCAACGGGTTCACCGGTGCCAGGGCAAATCAGCTCTATGGCATTACGATGTCGGCCGATGTTATCGAGAACTGCTACGCCGTGGCCAATTTCTCGGCAGCTGCAGGAAATCTGAGTCAGGCGGGCATCATTTCTAACGATGTCGATGCCCCTGTGAACTGCTACTACCTGAACACCACGAATGCGGGAATTCTGGGCGGCACTGCCAAGACGTCCGAAGAACTGCAGGCGGCGGAGATGCCTGGCCTGCTCGGTGATGCATTCGCGTACGTCGAGGGCTCGTATCCGAAGCTGGTCTGGCAAATCGGCCCTGGTGCGCCGATCATTAAGACCCACCCGCAGGGGGCTTCCTACCTGGCCCCGCTGCCGGAGGAGCTCGGCGCTCTGACGGTGGAAGCCGAAAAGCCGGCGCCCACTGCAATCGGTGGAGACGGCACGCTTTCCTATCAGTGGCAGAGCAGCTCCGATAACCAGACGTTCGCCGACATCGCCGGTGCAACGCAGGCTTCGTATATTCCGCCGCAGACCGAAGGCGTAACCTACTACCGCTGCGTCGTTACGAACAGCTTCAACGACGGCGAAACCGCCGTGCAGCGCACGGTAACGTCTGCCGTGGCCACGGTCGTGGTGGTCGAGGAAGCCGCGATGCCCGTGCTGGACCAGAGCGGCATGCAAGACGCAACGTGCACGACGACCGGCGAAGTGGCCGACCTGACGATTGAGGCGAGCTTCGCCGACGACGACCAGGGAACGAAGGGCCAGCTGGCCTATCAGTGGTTCATGAACACCGAGAACTCCACCGAAGGCGGCACGGCCATAGCCGATGCCACGCAGGCGAGCTTCAAGCCGCTGCAGTCCATTGCCGGAACCACGTATTACTACGTGGAGGTGTACAACATGGTGGAGGGCATTGCCGTTGCAACCGCCAAGAGCAACGTGGCAGCCATTACGGTGAACCCCGACTATGTTATTAACACTCCAGCCGATCTGCGTGCGTTCGTGGACAGCATGGCCACGAACAGCTATGCGGGCGGCATCGTCGTGCTGAACAACGACATCGACCTTTCCACCGACGAGGCAACCCAGGATTGGGAGATGCCGACGGTTACCGAGCTTGGCTACTTGCGCTATAATGGCAATCCGTGGCTCGAGAACGATGGCGGATATGTGTTCAAGGGCACGGTCGACGGCCAAGGGCACACCATTTCCGGCCTGAATATCGTGTCTGACAAGGCCGTTACCGGCCTGTTCCCCGGTGCTATAAATGCGACCATAAAGAACG